>JACCDX010900926.1_pt1 | contig 16656 bp, 15 predicted proteins | sample 7449681 | NCBI WGS metagenome assembly JACCDX01 (sample SAMN15323450, study PRJNA562643) | freshwater metagenome | isolation source: river surface water | place: USA:Blue River Watershed | collected 2017-08-18 | reverse complement strand
GCAAGCCCGGTTACATGGAATGGGACGGAACATACAAGGCCGATGGTGTTGACCTGGTGACCAGTTACCGCCAGTTCATCAACGGATTCCCGTGGCATGTGCGTCTTCACAACATGAACCCACTCGACACCCACGACATCCCTCGTTTCAAGACCTTCGCGATCAAAGGTGCTCAACGCGTCGCTGCCGGAATGCAGTTCACTTTCCCTGGCATTCCAGTTATCTGGGCTGGCGACGAGTTCGGCCTAGATGGTTGGAACGGCGAAAACTCGCGCACCCCACTTCCTTGGAACAACGAACGCCCTAATGACCCTAGTTTGATTGACATGTATGCCGAGCTGGCTGCGCTTCGCAAGGCAAACCCTGCTTTGGTGAGCGGTTCAATGCGCTTTGTTTATGCTTCGGCTGAGGCTGTGCTCTTTGTTCGAGAGCACAAAAAGCAATCGGTCTTGGTGTTAGCAACCCGTGGTCGCGATAAAGAAATCAAGATCGCCAAAGACGCCGTTTTTGGCATTGCCGACGCGGTAAACATTTACGGTGGCTCGACCATTGAATTGGGCAAGAAAAATGCCAAATTTGCCGGCGAAAAATTGAGTTTTAACGTTTGGCGTTTGCCAGCCAACAAATAAAAGTGATAAAGTCTTCTGGTGCCTGGCGCTAGTAGCCTTTGCACAACGCCCCGATAGCTCAGTGGTAGAGCACTTCCATGGTAAGGAAGGGGTCGCCAGTTCAATCCTGGCTCGGGGCTCGAAAATGCCGAAAGGTTTTTCATCCGCCAGTCCAATAACTTTTGGTAATGGCAAGCGGCGGGGTAGCTCAGGTGGTTAGAGCACACGACTCATAATCGTGGTGTCGCGGGTTCAAGTCCCGCCCTCGCTACAAAACGACCAAGACCTTCGGGTCTTTTTTCGTTTAAGCCGCCCGCTCACCAATCAAGCGCCAGGCTCTAGAAACCTCCGGCCCCGTTGGGTGATCCCAGACCGGTTGGCCCATCCCAACCCTCGCGAGCATTGCACCAATACAAGACCGTGCATCTGCCGTTAGAGCCCTCGACAATATCGTGAAGTTGGTTTTTGTTGGCCACCGTGAACGCTGCCGGCGCTCCGCCAGTTGTAGGACCGATTGCATACATTCCAGCAATGATCGGTGCCGAAACGCTCGTTCCTCCGAACGTAAACCAACCGCCCTCAAACGCCACGGCAACACCAGTGGCCGGGTCGGCGACGGCAGCAAAATCGGCGGTCATTTTGTTAGCGCAACCGGTCATAAATATCGGTTGCCAAGCGGCCGCTCGGTTGTAGTCAGAGCAGCCGCTACCCGCCTTGCTCCAGGCGCTTTCACTTGCCCATCGTCCGCGTTGATCTACCTTGAGCGTCGTGCCACCAATAGCAATCACGCTGGCAAAACTTGCCGGGGCTAAAACCCCGTAACCTGAGTCGCCACTTGAAGCCACCACTGCTATTCCTTTGGCTGTTGCCGATGCGTACGCCGGATATTTGAACTCGGGGGTATCAACGCCGCCGTAGCTGTTCGAAATCGACTTCACATTTTTAAATCTCGAGGCAGCACCGACGGCAAGGTTTAGGTTATCTAGGCTGGCATTCTTGGCTTCGACCAAAAGAATGCTGCAGTGCGGGCAGATTGCAGTCGCCATCTCAATGTCGAGTGCGGTTTCTTGTGCCCAGCCTGGGTCATCGGTTTCGTGAAATCCAACGGCAGCTCCTTTCTGGTCGACCTGCATAAAACACGGATTTTTGCCACTGGGAACTTGGGCTAATACCGTGCCAACCATGCCGGGAGTTTTCGGGTCGGTGCAGTGATCCATCGGGCCAAGGTTGTACATGGCCCGGTAGTCCTTGATGTCTTGATAGGCAGACTCGGAATGGTAGGCGCTGACAACAGCAATCACCTTGAATCGAGCGCCGGTTTCGGTGATTGAGTAGGCATAACGCAGTTGGTTAGCGCCGTAGGCGACCCCGCCCATCGGTTGCACGAAGGCAAGTGGGCGAACCGCCGCTCGAACACTGCCCATCGAAAGCGTTCGCTTTACCGACAGGCAGGCCACTTGCCCCGGTTTCGGTTTAGAACAGTTGCGTTCATCTTTGATCTGAATTTTGCTCTTATCGGTTGCCACAGCGGGCGAGGTTAGAGTCAGCGCGAACCCGCCAACCACTAATAGCGATGCTGCCAAAATACCTAGTTTTTTATTGGTTTTCATGCTCTTGAAACTACGGCCGCGCTCATGCTCGACCGTTTGCCGAAACCCAATTTGTTGATAAAGCCCAAATGAGGGTGGATGTGTAAAACCTCAGGCAAACTAGAGGGGTGGTAAATCCAAATGTGCAGGGCAAGAAGTATCCGGCAACCAACCCATACCTGGTTGGCCGCGAGAAAATCCGCGAGTTCGCCCACGCGGTTAAGTCGACAAACGCTTCAAACCTTGACCTTTTTGCTGCCCAGGCAGCCGGCTATGACGACGTCATCGCGCCGCCAACATTTGCCGTGGTGATTCAAGAGCGCAGCCTGGCAACAGTTCTTGCTGATCCAGAGGCCGACATCGACTTTAGCCGCGTAGTTCACGGTGACCAGCGCTTCATTCACGCTCGCCCAATTGTTGCGGGTGACGAACTCACCAGCGAGCTTGAGGTTGCCAGTGTTAAGTCGCTCGGGGCTCACTCGATGGTTACCTTCGAGACCAAGATTTTCGATATCAACAAAGTGCTGGTATGCACGGCAATTTCAACTCTCGTGGTTCGAGGTGACGAGTAATGACTCACATCAACATTGCTTCACTCGAAGTGGGCCAAGTGATTGGCGCCACCGAATTTTTGCTTACCCGCGACTCGCTAGTGCGCTATGCGGGGGCCTCGGGAGACTTCAACCAAATTCATTACCGCGATGATGTTGCTCTGGCCGTTGGGCTGCCTGGAGTATTGGCTCACGGCATGCTAACCATGGGCGCTGCGGTTCAGGTTGCAGTCGACTGGGTTGGCGATGCCGGTCGTGTTGTCGACTATCAGGTTCGTTTCACCAAGCCGGTTGTGGTCGACCCGGTTGATGGCGCTGTGTTGGTAGTTACCGGCAAGATTGGCGCAATCGATACCGAGGCCGGCACGGTTCGAGTTGACCTGCAGGCAGTGTTCAACGAGACCGCGGTGCTTGGCAAGGCCCAGGCCGTGGTTCGCCTGTAATGTCTCAAACAGCCGCACTTAGCGACCTGACCAGCATTCAAATCGGCGGCACTCCCGCCGAAATTTACGTTGCAAAAACTCGTGATGACTTAGTCGAGCACACCCTAGAACTTTGGCGTTCAGGCGATGATTGGCTAGTTCTCGGCGGCGGCTCGAACATGGTTGTGGCCGATGACTGTAGCGACCTGAGGGTCGTCAAAGTTGAAAATCGCGGAATCGAAAACATCCGGGGTAAAGACGACTCAAAAGTCACCCTTCGCGTGCAAGCGGGCGAAGACTGGGATGAATTCGTGGCCTATACGGTCGAACAGGGGCTAGCCGGAATCGAAGCCATGAGCGGCATACCCGGAACGGTTGGCGCGGGCCCGGTTCAAAACATCGGTGCCTATGGTCAAGAGCTCAGCGATGTGCTGTTGCGGCTCGAATTCTTGGATTACGAAACCCATGAGGTGGCAGTTATCGAGGCCAAAGATCTGGGTTTTGGTTATCGCACCAGCGTCATTAAACGTGGGCGCCCCGGAGTGATTACCTGGGTTGAACTCGAATTACAAAAGCTTGATGGTCTCAGCCGCCCGCTCTACTCGACCCAAATTGCCGCGGATCTTGGGGTTGAAATGGGCGACCAAGTGCCGCTCGTCGATGTGCGTAAGAGTGTTCTGAAGCTGCGAGCGAGCAAGGGTATGGTGTTGAGCAAAAATGACCCTGATTCGGTCAGTTGCGGCTCATTTTTTACGAATCCAATCGTTAGCGACAAGGTTGCCCGCACTCTGCCTTCTGATGCACCCCGTTGGGAAGACGAAGACGACGAGGGGTTGACCGTCAAACTTTCGGCGGCCTGGCTGATTGAGGCTGCCGGCATCGGAAAAGGTTTTTCACTGCCGGGCTCAGGCGCTGCCATCTCGTCAAAACATACGCTTGCGATCGTGAACCGGGGCGGTGCAACGGCCAATGATGTGTTGCAGCTTGCCAGCTATGTGCAACTGCAGGTTTCAAATCGGTTTGGCATCAACCTAGTGCCCGAGCCGAACTTGATCGGCTTCGATTAACGCTAGATCCCGTAACAAAAAAGGGCCCTTCGACAGAAGTACCCTTTTTCACTGCAGTAATGGTTTATGCAAAAAGCTTTTGAAGGCGCTGAATGCCTTCTAGCAAGGGGCCATCGCCTAGCGCATAAGACAAGCGAACATAGCCCGATGGGCCGAATGCCTCACCAGGCACCAAGGCAACCTGGGCTTCATCCAAGATGTAGTCGCAAAGTTCGAGCGAGGTGTTAATCATCTTGCCGCCCCATTCGCGGCCAAGCAGACCGGTCACATCTGAGTAAACATAGAACGCACCCTGAGGCATTGGGGCTACCCAGCCATCGATCTTGTTTAGCTCGGCAACTGCCAACTTGCGGCGACGGTCAAAAGCCTCGCGCATGGCTACCACTTCGTCTTGTGGGCCGGTTAGCGCGGCAAGCGCAGCCTTCTGCGAAATGTTCGAAACGTTTGATGAAAGGTGAGACTGCAGGTTTCCCGCAGCCTTCATCGCATCGGCTGGGCCGGCCATCCAGCCCAAACGCCATCCGGTCATTGCATAAGTTTTCGCTACGCCATTAACCAGGATGGTGCGGTCGACAAGCTCGGGAACAGCCTCGGTGATCGAAACGGCCTTGATGCCGTCGTATACCAAGTTCTGGTAGATCTCGTCGGTGATTACCCAGAGCCCGTTGTCGTATGCCCAGCGGCCGATAGCCTCGGTCTCTTCGCGGCTGTAAACAGAACCCGTGGGGTTTGACGGTGATACGAAAAGCAGCACCTTTGACTTAGGGGTGCGCGCGGCCTCAAGCTGCGCCACCGTGACCTTGTAGTTCTGGTCGGCGCCAGCGAAAACCTCTACGGGTGTTCCGCCGGCAAGGCGAATTGCCTCCGGGTAGGTTGTCCAGTAGGGGGTTGGCATGAGCACTTCGTCGCCCGGGTCGACAATGGTTGCAAACGCTTGGTAGACGGCCTGCTTGCCGCCATTGGTGACAACAATCTGCGAAGCCGGAATGTCGGTTCCAGAGTCGATTTTGGTCTTTTGAGAGATGGCTTCGCGCAGCTCTGGTAGGCCGATTGCCGGCGTATAACGGTGGCTCTTAGGGTCGCGAACCGCGATAGCCGCGGCTTCAACGATGTGTGCCGGGGTTGCAAAATCTGGCTCGCCAGCGGCATAAGAAATCACCGGAAGGCCCTGAGCCTGAAGTGATTTTGCCTTTGCATCGACCTTGAGGGTCGCCGATTCGGCAATTGAACCAATACGCTTTGAGATTCTTGGGAAGTCAGTCACGGCATCAAGTCTAGTTTCTCTTTGCATTTCCCGCCCCAAGGCTTTACACTCGTAAGAGGTAGTTTGACAACTTCCGGAGCCTAATCTGGCAAATAAATCATTTTTTAGATTCAATCTAGAAGTGTGTCTTTTGTCGGGTTCCATGAGTTGAAGAACTAGCCCGTAAAGGGTGGTGGCTCAATTGGTAGAGCATCGGTCTCCAAAACCGAGGGTTGCAGGTTCGAGTCCTGTCCGCCCTGCAAGTTATTTGTTTCAAGAAGAAGGAATGTCTCATGGCAGAAGAGCTAGAGCAGGTCTCCGAAGACCTAGTTGAGCAGGCGAAGGCTGACAAGGCCTCGAAGCGCAACATCATCGGTCGCACCGCTTTGTTCTTTAAGCAGGTTGTGGGCGAGCTCAACAAGGTCACCAAGCCGACCTGGGCAGAGCTTCGCAACTACACCGGCGTTGTGCTGGCATTCGTAACCGTAGTCATGATCATCATCTCGGCTCTTGACTGGCTCTTCTATCAGGGTGTTGTTTTCGCTTTCACCCCAACCGCTTAATAAGTAAGGACACACCAAGTGACTGATTCAGAACGCACCGAACTAGAGGCGCTTGCCGATGTTGCGGACGTTGCTGCTGACCAGGTAATTGCAGAAGCCGACGCAGACTTCGCAGACTTGGCGCTTGACGCTGCTGCCGAGCTTGAGCAAGACCTTGAGCTTGAAGACGCCATTGCCGAAGTTGCCGCAGTTGAGAGTGCAGTAGCCGACGAGATTTCTGAGGGTGCTCCTGTCGAAGAAGACCCATACCGCGAGTTCAAGGCCGAGCTTCGTCGCCAGCCTGGCAAGTGGTACGTCATTCACTCATACGCTGGCTACGAGAAGCGTGTGAAGCAAAACATCGAGAACCGCATGCTTGCTCTAGAGGGCGGCGACGACATCTTCCAGATCGAAGTTCCGATGGAAGAGTCAATCGAAATCAAGAACGGCCAGCGCAAGTTGGTTACCAAGGTTCGAATCCCTGGTTACGTTTTGATCCGCATGGATATGAACGAAGAGTCTTGGTCGCTTGTTCGCCACACCCCAGCTGTTACGGGATTCGTTGGCAACTCACAGAACCCAACCCCACTTCGCCCAGAAGAAGCTTTCAACATGCTGAAGACTCTTTACGTTCTGCCAGAAGAGGCAGAGGCAAAGCTTGCTGCAAAGGGCAGCGTTGCCGTCAAGGGCAAGGCAAAGTCGATTCCGGTCAACATCAACCTCAACGTTGGCGAGAGCATCATGATCAAGGATGGCTCGTTCGCTGGCCTTCCAGGAACCATCTCAGAAATCAAGCCAGAGAGCGGCAAGCTCATCGTGCTTGTTTCGCTGTTCGAGCGTGAGACCCCGGTTGAGCTTGGCTTCGACCAGGTCGGCCCACTCAACTAACATCCAAGTTTTTTAGTTTTCCAAAACCAACACAAAAGGAATATCAAATGGCACCGAAGAAAAAGATCACCGGCATGATCAAGCTTCAGATCCAGGCGGGCGCTGCTAACCCAGCTCCACCGATTGGTCCAGCTCTAGGTCAGCACGGCGTTAACATCATGGAATTCTGCACCGCGTACAACAACGCAACCGCAGACCAGAAGGGCAATGTTGTCCCAGTAGAAATCACCGTCTACGAAGACCGTTCATTCACCTTCGTTCTAAAGACTCCTCCTGCAGCTGAGCTAATCAAGAAGGCTGCTGGCGTTGCAAAGGGTTCAGCTACCCCTCACACCGTGAAGGTTGCTCAGCTTTCGAAAGACGCTCTTTACAAGATCGCAGAGCAGAAGATGTCTGACCTGAACGCCAACGACGTTGACGCTGCAGCAAAGATCATCGCGGGAACCGCACGCTCAATGGGAATCACCGTAGAGGCCTAAAAAATCTTGGCACTGGCCTCTGGGCCAATGTCGAACCGCGAAGTCTGCATCCGCAGACCTAGCAAAGAAGTAGTGGGAGGATCGCGCGCGGTCCGTAGACCACAACTGTGACCAATAGAAAAGGAACAACAGCATGGCAAAGCGCTCAAAGGCTTACGAAGCCGCAGCAGCTCTCATCACCGAGGGCAAGCTATACACCCCAGCCGAGGCAGTAACTCTAGTTAAAGAGACCGGCTCAAAGAAGTTTGACTCAACCGTTGAGGTTGCTTTCAAGCTAGGTGTCGACCCACGCAAGGCCGACCAGATGATCCGTGGAACCGTTTCGCTTCCTCACGGAACCGGTAAGACCGCCCGCGTTATCGTTTTCGCAACTGGTGCCGCAGCTGACGCTGCAGTTGCAGCAGGCGCTGACGTTGTTGGTGGCGACGAGCTAATCGAGAAGGTCGCAGCTGGATGGGTTGACTTCGACTCAGCAGTTTCAACCCCAGAGCTCATGGGCAAGGTTGGTCGTCTTGGTAAGGTTCTAGGTCCTCGTAACCTAATGCCAAACCCAAAGACTGGCACCGTTACCCCAGATGTGGCTAAGGCTGTTACCGACATCAAGGGCGGAAAGATCGACTTCCGCGTTGACAAGCAGGCTAACCTTCACTTCATCATCGGCAAGGCATCTTTCACCAAAGAGCAGCTAGGCGAAAACCTTGCAGTTGCACTTGACGAAATTCTTCGCTTGAAGCCTTCGAGCTCAAAGGGTCGCTACCTAATCAAGGGTGCAGTTTCAACCACCTTCGGTCCTGGCATTGCGCTAGACACCAACGTAACCAAGGTTGAGTTCTAAACCCCAGAAGCAAGTTTCCGATGAGGGGATCGAGGCGAGAGCCTCGGTCCCTTTGTCTTCTCTTAGAACTTTGGCTAGCCACTGTTCATTCATAGTCACTAGGCTGAGGCTCTAAGCATCAGCCGATCAACAGAAAAGGCGGGATATTGCCTCAGCACGCATTTGGCGCAGCCACACTTCTTGACTCGAAAGACCCAATGGGCTTGCGCTCAAGCGCACCCCTGCTAGACGCGTGGATACGCGACATGGAGACCGATCGATCTCCGTTCCAGATTCCTGGACATAAGGGCCGCACCGACCTCACCGGTGCCATCGTGGATGGCGACATCCCAGTTTTGCCGGGTAATCACCCGCACCGAATTTCACCTTCACTGATTCTCGAGGCCGAGGCAATTGCCGCACGCCTTTGGGGTGCCGAACTTTGCCGATTTGGCGTGAACGGTTCATCGGGCTCAAACCACGCCGCGGTAATGGCCGTTGCCGGCCCAGGCGACAAAGTTATCGTTTCGCGAACCCTGCACAAATCAGTTCTGGTTGGCCTGGTTTATGCCGGTGTCACGCCAATCTGGATTCGCCCCGAGATTAATTCAGCCACCGGGCTGCCAGAGTATTTGCCTTCGACCCGACTGGCCGAAACCCTAGCCAAGCACCCAGATGCCAAGGCCGTGCTGATCGGTGAACCTTCTTACGTGGGCACCATGTCAAACATTCCACGCTTGGCAAAAGTCACCCACGAATATGGCATTCCGCTGGTTGTCGATGCGGCTTGGGCTGCGCACTATGGGTTCCACCCAGAGCTTCCAAACCACCCGATTGCCGAGGGCGCTGACATCGTAGTTACTTCGGCTCACAAAACTCTGCCCTCGTATTCGCAGGCATCGTTTGTGTTGGTGCGCGATCAATATGTTGACCTGGCGCGATTTAACAAAATGTTCGACTCGACCCAGACCACTTCGATGTCTGGCCGAATTTTGGCTTCAATCGACGCGGCGCGGGCTCTGCTCGAACGTCACGGCGAAGAACTCATCGGCCCAGTGATTGAGGCAACCGAGCGCGGCAGGGCAAGCCTAACCGCGGCCGGTATCGATGTGATTGACGGTGAATACATCGACCCATTGAAGCTTGTGATCATGCTCAGTGGTTGCGGAGCAGACGGCAACCTGGTTGAGGCAGATCTTTTGGCAGCCAACATCGATGTTGAAATGGCCAACCGAGACATCATCATTCCGATGATTACCTTCGCAGACACCCCCGATCGCATCAATGACCTGGTCAAGCGAATTATCGAGTCAGTAAATCGTCATCGCGGTGAACCTCGCCCGATTGAAATCTTGCCTGCATTCTCAATCGAGCCGCAGGTTGTAGTTACGCCGCGTGAGGCGTTCTTCAGCGACTATGAAGTTGTCGACTCGGCCGATGCAGTCGGTCGAGTTAGCGCCGAAATGATTTGCCCTTACCCTCCTGGGGTTCCAGTCCTTTCACCCGGCGAACTAATTACCGAAGCTGCACTTGGTGCTTTGTTCGAGGCCCGAGACATGGGAGTGCGAATCGCGTTTGTTGCTGATCCGACTCTCAAAACTTTGAAGGTCTTGCCTAAACAACCTTGATGCCGGCCAGCATTGCCAAGCCACTAGCTATTTGCATTAGCTGGGTTTCGTTGATGGTGCCATTGCGCAGGTTTTGTAGGCCTTGAACCTTGGCAAAATCGAGGCCGGTGAAATCTACGCTGTTGCCCTCAAAGTCACGCAGGTCTAGATCTTCAACGGTGCAGTTTTCAAACCACACGCGTTTGAATTTTGCTGCTGTGAGGTCGAGTGCTTCGAAGGTGCAATTTCTGAAAAGAACGTCTTGGGCTTCGCAACCAGCAAAGTTGGCAAACCCAATTCGACTGTTTTCGATCGATGTCATGTTCATGGCGGTTCCGGTTAGGTCGAGTGAACCAATTCGTCCAATCGAAATCGAGCAATTTCGATAGCGAGATCGTGAACCGTGCCAGTCGATTGACCGATCTAACTCGATAAAGCAATCGATAAACCTAGACTGCTGAGTTTCGAGGCCGTCGCTCGCGTTCAGCTTGAGGTGCAGGTCTTCGTAGTCTTCGCGCGGCTCGGGTGCATCGCTGCTCTCGATCAGTAGGGCTGGGTCGACAAGCTGGCCCCAGGGCGCTTGGCGGTTGCTAAAGTCGGTCACCTAGAAAGCCTAAGCAAATTCGAGCAAGCCAACGAGCCGACTCACACACTTAACATCTTCAACGCTGGTGAATCGCGTTCGGGTGAGGGCCGGTGAATAGACCAGGTATGAATTAGTTTTGGCACGCGAAAGCGCAACGTTAAGTCGGTTTCGATCGAGTAGAAACTCAAGACCTCGGGGTGCATCTTCGGCAGAAGAAGCAGCCAAGCTAATGATTACTACCATGGCCTCACGGCCTTGAAACTTGTCTACTGTGCCGACCTGCACCTCGGCGAACCCTGCTGAATCGAGGGCCTCGCGAATCGAATCGACCTGTGCGTTGTAGGGCGCAACCACCAGAATCTCGTGCGCCGCGAGTTCGCCAGAGTGCCGAGCGACTAAATCGACCACGACCTCGACTTCTTCTGGTGAGTGCGAAGAATTACCCAGGTGCTCAACAAGCACCGGGGTAAGGCCCGGCGCCAAATTGGCCAACGACCGCTTGGCGGCATCTTCGTGCGAGTGAAGTCGACCCTGATAGGAAAGCCATGAAACCGGAGCATTTACCTTTGGGTGCATGCGCCTCGTGACATCGATGAAATAGCCGTATTCATGGGCAAGGATGGATTGTTCACCCATGTAGTGACCAAGAGCCGAGTTATCGACGCCACCGGGATGAACCGCTTGAACCACTTGGGTAAGTTGCTGTGGGTCGCCGAGCAGAACCATATTCTTGGCGCATTGTGCGACGGCTATGGCATCGACCAGTGAGAACTGTGCCGCCTCATCGATGAACAGGTAGTCAAGTTTTTGTTCGAGAACCTTTGGTGAACAGAAAGTCCACGCGGTGCCGCCGATTACATAGCCGCCAACCTGCTTGCTTCGCCAATTGGCCATCACCGCGTAGGTTGATGGTGTTTGCCATGGTCGGGCACTCGAATCGCCGGTCTTTTTTTGCTTTGATATTGCCTCAGGGCTAACGCCGGCGCTGATGCAACCGGCGAGCAGATTTTCGACTGCCGAGTGCGAATTGGCAACCACTCCGACACGTTTGCCATTGGCAACCAGCTGAGCGATGGTGTGTGACCCGACATAGGTTTTGCCAGAACCTGGAGGGCCCTGAACAGCCAGAACCGATGAGTTTAGCCTTGCCGTAGATGCTGAAATTGCCCCGAGGTAGTCTTCAGAGAGAACAGGATCTAGGTGGCTTGAATCGAGCAATCGAGGCGTTCGTCGCATCAGCAAGTCGAGTGCGGCAAATCCGGTGGGTGCCTCGAACCTTGGTGAAACCCACTCGTTGGCGAGTTCTAGAGCGTGATTGCGAACCGCGTCTTGTTTGCCACGTGCCGGAATGAAGAAGTTCTCAAAAATGGCGTTAGGCATAAACGCCGAATTCTCGACTGTGGTCACGCGATCAAAAAAGACCTCGTCGTTTGACAGTTCGGTTATGCGCCCTAAATCGGTATCTTGCTGGTTAGCGCCATAGTTGAACCGAACAAAGATGGCTTCGCCGGCCTTCAAGAAGCAGGTTTGACCGGGTTGAATTTGATAGCGGTAGCTGAGGGTTACTTTGCTCTGCGGGTCAATCGACAAACCAGTCAAGCTCTCACTCATTTGCTGGCAACCTTCGACTACCAGCGCCTTTCGATCGCGATGCAGGTTATCGTCGGTTGAGTCTCGACGAATGCGACGTTCACGCCAATGAATGACCTCTTCGCGTTTGTAATAAAGAACCGAATGCATCAAGGCCTGCCAGACCGTGGCTCGGTAGTCGGCCTCGACAGATTCTCCCCAACGCCAGTCAGCAATGGCTTTTGCCATGTGATCTGTGGCCCGCTGAAGTTCGGCTAGCTCGCGTTCGGCTTTGTTGGTGGCGCCGTCTTCATCGTCGGGGTCGGCGACCCGTTCAGATTTTTTTCTATCAAGCGACCTAACGTGCTCGGCATATTTTGCATGCGCGCCTTGCATTCCAGACAACCAGTCATAGAGAGCCAGGGTAGAAACGCAGTCGTCTTCGTTGTAGTCGCTGATGGTTAGCAAAACTCGCTCGGCCTCTGCCGGATTGTGCCCGGCCAACTGGCGGTAGTGCTCATATTCATCGATGCTCGAACCGGCATCGACTACTGTGCTCTTTCGCTGGAACTCATAGAAAGCTTCGAGTTTCTTGATTGAGTAGCTGGGCTGGCTAACCATTATCGAACCCTTGACTACCTTGTAAAGGTCGATCATTTTGTTTTCGGCCACCAGCCAGGCAACCTCGGCCTCCATTACGCCGTGGCGCGCTGCTAGCCGAGTAAGAGCCGACACCTCATAGGGTGCGTAGTGATAAATGTGTGCGTCGGGGTCTTTCTCGAGGCGATCAATTGCAAAACGTATGAAGCCTTCGAATGCGGTAGCCTCCTGCGTTCTATCGTGCGCCCACCAGGCGTGAAATCCTGATTCGCGGGTGATGGCACCGAAAAGGTATTCGAGGCCACCCTTTTCTTCGAAGTAGGGAAAGCCCTCCATATCGAAGAAGATGTCGCCCGGTGAAGGCGGCGGAAGAACGCCAATTTCGGGGTCATCGGTGAGTCGATACTCGTGTTTGCCGGTCTTGGCGAAATCGGTTTGCAGCTTGGCCTGCTTACGAAGTTTGTCGAAGCTGCCGGGAACAAAGCCTTCTGGGCGTTGAGTATCTGTGGCCTCGGCTAACGCAGCCATAGTAGTGATGCCCGACTTGCGCAGTTTTTCAATTTGGCTCTTATTGATGCCCGCGACTTGAACGAGGTGGTCGGTTGTTATGCGATCGTGTTCGCAAAGCCCCGGATATTCGCAGACCTTGCAACTTGAAGGGGATTCGCAATGAAGTGTGAGGTGCTTGAGTTCGAATGACGAAAGGTCGCCGCTAGCTGCCAGCTCAAATGCCGACTCAAGCTCTGACCGAGCCTGGCGCATAGCCGGCACAATCTCGCCCTCTTCGAATAGGGCAATTATTCGACTACCGAGAATTAGTCCGTGAAGCCCTTCGGCCTTCAGGCCCAAGGCATCGAGAGCATCGACATACAGCGCCACTTGAAGTAGGTAGTGCGGTTTGGCGGTGCTTGCGAGTTTTGCATCCCAGGCGATATAGCCAGGCTGGCCGATGCGATCTGCATTTTGCTTGGCAGTTAGTTTGCCGCCAACGAATTCGAGGTCGTAATCGGCGCGCACCAAAAAGTCTGGACGGCCAGTGAACAGGCTGCGACCTTGGCGGCGGCGCAATGCCCCCTGATAGATGACCGGAGTTTGGGCCTGCATCAGGTGAATTGTTTCTGCAAAAAGGTCTTCGCCTTCGGGGCGCTTAAAGCTAGCCTCGCCAAGAGACGATCGAAGCTCTGCCTCAATATCGGCCTCGAAACGATCGCCGTAAGCCATGGCCAGAGTTTGACCGGTTTGCTTATAAGGTTCGATCAATTCGCGAACCCCCGGCATAGCCAACTCGCGGGCAATTGCGACTTTGGTGCAGTGGTCGCAACTTGATGCACGCATTAGGTCGCGAGTGTTAAATGCCCAAACCGCTTCGTTTGAGCCACCGTCGATGATGTACACAGTTTCTCCAGATGTTGATCGAGCTGGTCACCCAGCTGTTTTCTTTGTCTGCTGATTCTCGCACCCACCACTGACATTTAACTGATCACTTTGTGAAACACGCCCTCGAATCACAGCCCAGATCGACCCAGCAACCAATAATCTCTAACTCTTATGCCTAAAAGACAACGAGTTCTGCCGCGTGCACTGGATGTGCCGCACCCGAGCAACTTGCCTCTGGATGACCCAAACCGCGATGAAATTTTGCTTCGACACAATGTAGCCATGGCCGTCGACCAGCCGGGCTACACCGACCCAGCGACCGGCTACTTCGTGTTTACGGCCAAAACCTTGGCCGCCGAGGGCAAGTGCTGCGCTATGGTTTGCCGCCACTGCCCGTTCAAGAGGTAGACCTACAAGGTCGCAAGTACCGCGTCGAGATCTGCCTTGGTTGGCGGTTCTGCGCCAGCGCGCTCGCAGGTGATAGAGGCTGCAACGCCTGCGTTGAAAACAAATTCCTTGAGCAAATCATCACTCAGGTTGGTTAGGCGATCAAATGGGTCTGCTCCAAGCGCCGCTACATCCGCAAGCTGGCCTAGCAGGTTCGCGCAGAATGTGTCACCGGCACCCACGGTGTCGACAACGTTGATTTTGCGCGAGGGCACGTCGAAGCGAACCTTCTCACCCGCTGCGTTGATGCGATAAACCGAGACGCCGTCGCCACCACGAGTAATAAAAATGTGACGACCAGAATCGCCCACCCAGTTCCAGACAATCTCATCGATGTCGGTGCCGGCTTCGAGGCCATACAGCCACTCGATGTCTTCATCCGAGGCTTTGATTAGGTGCGAAATCGAATTGACGCGTTCAACACGGATGCGCTCAACCTCGCGCTCAAAGCCAAGGGCTGGTCGCATGTTGATGTCATGACTGATGGTTAGCGAGTTCTGGTCAAAGTGTGCTTTTGCCCATGCTTCGATAACAGCGTTGCCAGGTGCCATGGCCATGGTTAGGCAACCGAATTGAATCGCGGTGGCACCCAAGTTAGTAAGGTCAACGTCGTTTGGAAGCTCGTCAGGAGTCCAGCCCCAGTCTGCCGTGCCGTTGACATAAAAGGCATAAGACGGCACACCGTGTGAATCGATAGACACAACCGCCAGGGTGGTAAGTTCGCTCGCTTCAATTGCATGATCAAGTCCAACGCCATTGGTTTCGAGGCGCTCACGAATTATCTTGCCGAATCGGTCATTTGAGATGCGTGCCAAAAACTGCTGCGGGGTGCCGCGGCGAGCCAGGGCGATCGAAACGTTGGCGTTTGCGCCTCCGACAATCGCATTGAAAGCGCCAGCCTGGTAGCGGTTTTCGATTAGGTCGATAAGTGCTTCACCAATTACAAGAATCATTGCCGGTTCCTTTTAGTCTGTTTTTCTTGGTTTGAATTCTGGGTCTAGTTCTGGCCGCAGTTTTAGATTAGCCACTGAACCTCGGGTGAGAAGTTCGGTGGTAAGAACAATTTTTTCGGTAGGCCTGCCGGGATAGTTGATCTCTGAAAGCAGTCGGTCAACCGCTAGTGCACCCAGTTCTTCAACCGGGCGGGCCACAACCGTGATTCCAGGGGTCATCGCTGCGGCCCATTGAGAGTCATCGACAGTGACCAGTGAGATGTCTCGACCGATCACCAACTGTCGGTTACCCGCAACTTTGAGCACCGACAGCGCCATATCGTTGTTTGAGGTAAAGATGATGGTTGGAGCTTTTGGTGTGTCCAGCAGCTTGGCGACTGCCGCCTCCGAGATCGCCGGCTTATCTTCGCAATACAACCAGTGCTGATGCTTTGGCTTGATGCCCAAGTCAGCTGCCCCGTTCAAGAATCCATTCACGCGGTCGTCAACTGAAGAAATCAACATTGCTGGGCGGTCTTCGCTGAACCCCTTGACTCCGGCTGCGGCTATCAGGAATCCGAGTCGTTGGTGTCCCATGGAAACCGCATGACGAATGGCAGCATCAGTTCCCGAGAAATCATCTGTCGTAACAGAGGTGGCAGAAATACCATCGACTCGGCGGTCAATCAGCACCACCGGCTTGCTCTCGGTCATGGCCGTTGACAGGTGATCGTGAACCAAAGCGGTCGATGGAACGACGATTAGTCCATCGACTTGCTTCTCGAGAAGTGTCTCGACCGCTTGTCGCTCGGCCTCGATTTCTTCATCGGTATTGGTGATCAATACCTGATACCCACGGGCCTTGGCCGCATCAACAATGGCCTTGGTAGCCCTGTCAAAGAAGGCGTTGGTGAAGTCGGCGATGATCACCAAGCCGATCGTCTTGGTCTTGCCCTGCCGCATTGCGCGGGCAACCTGGTTTGGTCGATAGCCAAGTTCTTCGGCAGCTTTGCGAACCTTAGCCACCGTGTCTTCTGAGATGCGCCCATAGTTGCCAATGGCTCTCGAGGCGGTGGCACGCGAAACTCCGGCGTGGTTGGCAACGTCAACGATGGTCGGCGCTGACGACTTCGCTATACCCATTGGCAACCCTCTCTTTATTTCTTCGTTTCTTTAACGTGACGAAACCGTTATCGCCAAAAGTTGTCGGTAAACGATTGCGGCTGTCAAGATTGTAGCAAGATTTGTGAGAACGTTCTCGCAAGTCTCTCACAAAACCCACAAGGAGACACGTAATGAAGCGTTCACTACGCACCGTTGCAGCCCTAGGCGCAG
>JACCDX011289781.1_pt1 | contig 16658 bp, 9 predicted proteins | sample 7449681 | NCBI WGS metagenome assembly JACCDX01 (sample SAMN15323450, study PRJNA562643) | freshwater metagenome | isolation source: river surface water | place: USA:Blue River Watershed | collected 2017-08-18 | reverse complement strand
TCACGCCCCAACCTTGAAGTTCTTTGACCAGATCGGCCACCTTGCTGTTGCGGATGTCGGGGCAGTTTTCTTTGAAGGTGATGCCCATGACGCCTACTTTGCTGCGTGCCACGTCGATGCCGTTTTGAAGCATGCGCTTGATGACGTTGCGAGCGGCGTATCGGGCCATGTTGTCGTTCATTCGGCGGCCAGCCAGGATGATTTGCGGGTGGTAGCCGAGTTCTTCGGCTTTGTGCGTGAGGTAATACGGGTCCACGCCAATGCAATGGCCGCCGACCATCCCCGGCCTGAAAGGCAGGAAGTTCCACTTGCTGCCTGCGGCTTCGAGTACTTCCAATGTGTCGATGCCGATGCGCTCGAAGATGACCGATAGTTCGTTGACGAAGGCGATGTTGAGGTCGCGCTGGCTGTTTTCAATGACCTTTGCAGCTTCGGCCACTTTGAGGCTGCTGGCTTTCCAAGTGCCGGCTTTGATGATACTGTTGTAGAGCGCATCTACTTCGTCTGCCACTTCTGGAGTGCTGCCGCTTGTGATCTTGCGGATGGTGGTAAGGGTGTTTACTTTGTCGCCGGGGTTGATGCGCTCGGGGCTGTAGCCACAGAAAAAGTCTTGGTTGAATTTGAGACCGCTGCACTTTTCGAGCACAGGGACGCACACTTCTTCAGTGGCACCAGGGTACACGGTGGATTCGTAAATCACGATATCACCGGCCTTCAGGACTTTACCCACGGTTTCGCTGGCTTTGACCAAGGGCGTCATGTCCGGGCGATTGGCCTGATCAACCGGAGTGGGCACGGTGACAATGAAGATTTGGCAATCCTTGAGGTCGTCAAGCTGGCTGCTGTAATGCAACTGGGTAGCCTCTTTGAGCTGCTCAGTGCTACATTCGAGCGTAAGGTCTTGGCCGGACTTCAACTCGTCAATCCGCCGCTGGTTGATGTCAAAGCCTAAAACTGGACGCGCTTTACCGAATTCGACTGCAAGCGGCAGGCCTACGTAGCCCAAGCCAATGATTCCTATTTTTTTCATTTCTTACTTTTTAAATTTTTAAAGCCCGCTAAACCCCAATATCAAGCGTTAACAAAATATTATCAAGTTTGTTTTTTGATAAGAATATTATTAACATCTTGGCTGTCTAATTCTGATCTTAGGGATTCAATCTCAGCTTTCATATCCTCATATTCTTGTAATTTTCTTTGCAAGAATCGACTTGTGAGAGTAACCTTTTCTGAAATACCGATGGGAGTTAAAAGATAGGCATAGCCCAACTTATTATTTGATTTACTAAAGTTATGAACCTTGACCCATCCTTTATCGATCAGGGCATTCAAAGCATAATTAAGTCCGCTTGTGGATATGCCTAATTTTTGGGCAATTTCACGTTGAGTGATATCAGGCTTTTCCTCCAGAATGCACATCACTCTAAAATAGGTGTCTTCTTGAAGTTTAGAACGACGGCTTGTCAAGGTATTGAAATCTTAGATTTCTAACAAATTTGAAAATAAAGTAAGCACGCTACCGCCCGTAAGCTCAATACTGACTCACTTCAAACATGAACAAAAATGCGTCTGTCTGGTGCATCGCAATTTTGTTCGAATTCGAACAAGTATAGATCTAATAAGTAATTTAAATCAAGATTTTTAAAAATTTTGATTTGGTTTTCTGTCTATTACCAAAGTCTTGATCAGGATTTGAACCTTTGGACAAAAATTCACTTTCCTAAAGCCTTACTCCAAGAACTCTGTAACGATGAAATTTTGAGTTGAGTGCTTTCATCCTGCGCAGCATTTTTGAATGCACTTCTCACAAAAACAAAAAGCAAAAGGGCAAAGCCACTCGTGAGGGCAGCAATGATGGCAATCAACGCCTCCTTTGGCTTTGCTTTTCTCTCTGGTGGTTGCGCCACATCCAAGACTTGTATGACAGCTCCCTCGCGGCTTTCATCCACTTTTGCAAGCTCAAACTGCTTTGCAAATAGCTCAAACATGGTCTCTTGGTACTTAAACTCTCTGTACCTAGAAACATAGTCACTGGCATCCTTGGATGCGGGTTCATCTTTTTCGGCTTTGGCTAACTGGGTTCTCAAAGAAGCAAGCTCATTCAACGCTTGCTTAAATTCAGGCGCATTCTCAGTCAAATAGTTGCGCATGCTGCCAAGCTTAACTTCTTGAACGGAAATGCCACCCTTGAGCCTGGCAACTGCCTCTATTGCAGAAGGTGGACTTGACTTCAAGACACTACTATTGATACCAGAGGACTTCAAAGCCAAGTCTGCATTGGCTAGATTTTCTTTTGTAATTTGAAGTTGCTTTTCAAAGAACAAGCGGCGTTGCTGGGCCTCAGTTACTGCAAGGCGTCCAAGAAGATTCCGAAGTTCCTCTACGTAGGCATTGGCCAAATCTGCAGCAAACTGGGGATCTTTGTCATCTACTTCAAGGGCAATTAGTCCGTCCTTGCCAGAAACAATGCGAATATTACTTGTCAGTTCAACCCTAGTTTCTGACTTGAATTTGGCGTCATATCTATCTGATAGTTTGAATCGGTCTATCAATGCATCTTGCAAACTCACACTTTTCAAAAATGCGATGTACTGATCCGCTGGACTTTTGAGACCCGTAGCTGCGCCTGCCAGTCCACCAAGAGCCCCCAAAGAAGCCAACATACTTGCAGCTGCACTTTGCTGTTGCTGTGGTGGCAAAAACTGAGTCTTTGCAGTAAAGGTGGGGGGCATTACAAAACTAATTCCTAGAGCAACTAGACCACAAGCTAATGGCCCCAGCACCAATAGCCGCAAGTTATCCACAATGAGCTGCAACAAATCCAATAAGCTGATTTCATCCTCATCAGTCTCTTGGGCACTCATCACGTTTGAAGGTGTGTTGTCACTCATGGTCTTACGCCTTATTGCCTTAGAGTTTTTATGGCAGCAGCGCCTAAGCCGAGCTGATACAGAATTTGCGTGAAGTCTTTGGTGTTGCGTACTAATACACTCCAGCCAGACTCACGATCAAGCTTTTCTGGCATGAGAATGGTGTCACCTGGCATCACCTTGGTAGACATGACTTCATTGCGCCAACTGCTTTGGTTGGTCACTGCACTACCATCAGCTCGCATCAAAATAACACCGTCTTTGTCTGCGCTCATTCCAGAGCCAGCCAGTTGGATGTAATCGGCAACAGTTAAGCCTGCTTTGTAGATCAATGCAGATTCAGTATTGACTGATCCAAAAATATAAACAAAGTCTGGCCTTGAAGGCACATACAACTTATCCCCTTGACTGAGTCGTATTGCAGGCAGTTTGTCCAGAGATTCCGAGCTGTCTGCTGGCAAGCCCAAAGAAATCCGGCCCTCAGGCTTCAAAGATCTAGCCCGCTCAATGGATTGCTGCTGAGATTGTTTAAGTGCAGCAATTTTGGCTTGAACAATTCCTGGATCAGAGGAGGCGCCCACACTTTGTGCTGCTTGCGCTAAGGCACCTGAAGACTCGGACTCTATTCTTCTAAGCAACTTGTTCAAGTTTTCTTGTTGGCTCTTTTTAACTTCTTCTCTGTAAAAGCCTGCGCCAAAAAGATAGGCATCAGCAGTCATGCCACCAGCCTTTTGGATCAGTTGAGTGAGGCCTTCCCCGGGCGCAACTTGATAGACACCAGGACGATTCACTTCACCTTCAATTCGAACAAACACTTGTCGTCTTGAAATCGGTACCCGAAAGTCTTTCACAGAAAAGACCGTGATGACATCTCCAGCTTGGAGTTCAAAATTTTCTGCATCCTTAGGGTTAGCCAATACTTTTCCTAAGTTGAAGGGAATGACAGACACCTTGAGATCATTTCGATTGATTCGCTCAATGACGGCGTAATCCAGATTGACTTCTTCAATCAAGCTACCAATTCTGTCGACCACTGTTTCTTCTGTGATGAAGGGGGACTTTTCTTGTTTGTCAGACTTGGCAGCAGGCACAGCTTCCATCAACGCAAAAATATTGGATTTATCGATACTCTTGTCTTGGGATTTTTCTTGCGTTTTTTCTTGAGATTTATCTTGCTGCTCAGCAAGACGCTCCATGGCCAAATCAAGAGGCACCCTTGCGCGGAAACGTGCACTTCGCTCTTGCTCAAACGAATCGAACAATACTTCGTTTTGTTTGCGAACGGATTCAGGGCTGATGAGCAAGGTCTTTTGCGAAATCACATCAGAAATTCGCATGCCTGGCTTAAATGCAGTGCGTGATGTTTGAGCCACATTGCCGCGCAATGTAATCGCGTTGGCCATCTCGGGAACTATTTGTCCCACACTCACCACATCGCCATTTTGAATCTGCTTCTTAAGGCCTGCTTCATCAATCGTGAGATCTTCAACTCGCCTTGGCTGATCTTTGCCAGGAGTCAAGCGCTCAATGTTGGCACGACGTGGATCGGCCACAACGGGCAAGCCCCCAGCCAAGCTCAAGAAGTCTGCAACCGTCTCTTGGGAATTCTTAATTTCAAAAACTGCAGGTGCATTCACCTTGCCCACGAAGGCCATGTGACCTGCAGCTTGCGGATAAAAGATCACATCGCCATCTTGCAATCTAACGTCAGCGGTTTTGTCGCCCTTGCCCAAGAAAGCATATAGATCTAACTCGGACACCACCGCGCCATTGCGTTTAAGTTGCACACGGCGAATAGAGCCGCTGGCGTTGGGGCCGCCGCTTGCAAACAAACCTGAAGTTAATGTAGCTTGACTGTTAAGTTGGTAGCTTCCAGGGAAGCGGCTTTGACCAACTACGAAGACAGTAATTTTGCGAAGTTTGCCCAATGAAACACTGACGTCGATGTCTTTGTAGTATTTGTTAAACAGCTCTTTAACAGCGGCTTGTGCTTGCGAGGCCTTAACACCAGCCAACTTCAAAGTTCCCAACTTTGAAATGGCAATTTCACCGCTCCTGTCGATGGTGGCTTGCGTCTCTCCGCTGGTACTGCCCCAAACTCTTATAAGAAGCTGATCGCCTGCACCCAACACATAGTCATCCCCCACTGGCGACTGCTGTTGCTGCATGGCGTAACGAGAGTTCTCAAAGAAGTCTGCACCGTACAAAGGATATGCACGACCAGTGACCTCCAGAACATACTTCTGAAACTCGTTGGGTGGCAAGGGTGCAGTTTTCTTCGCAGGCTCTTTTTTACTGCTGTCAGCTGGCTCTTCGTCGTTGATGTTTGAAGGAAGCGCTAAAACTGTAGGGCCAGTCAAGCCGGAACTAAAAAAGTTACCCCCGCCTGACGACGCGCCTAGGCCTAGGCCGCCCATGCCCATGTTGCTCTTCAAGGCGTTGAGGTCTTGAGGGCTGAGGCTCTGTGCGCCGCCCAGAGATAATCCTTGCGCCTGAGTATTGAACGGCGCGGTGATCGCCCCAAGTCCAATCACAAAACTCATCGACAAGCCCAAAATGCCAGCGAGTACGGATGAAGTAGCCGGCTTTGCTACCTGTTGTGTAGATAGCCCAGAGAAGTGTTTCATAGATTCCACGCGCTCAGCACGCTTGAGTAGGTCCAAACTGCAATGGCGCATTTTACTTAGTCATTGCCTAAGTTGACATAGGCGTTTTTCATGCGGCCTAGATTGGTGTCGTAGTAGCGGTTGCTGTTGCGGTCTCGGTTGAATGTCATCACTAAGCTGTCACCCACCTTGGGCACCTCGCCGTAGCCGCCTGTGATGATGTTGTCTTTTTCCAGTACCTTGGTCTCAAGCGAGTAAGTCCACTGACTGACACCTCTTACGCCCAGGTGCTCAAGGCTCTTGTTTTCTCTGGGTGTAAAGGGAATGGCAAACTGGATACCCGCAAAAGACACCAAGGGCTGAGAGTCTGTCATGCGGGTACGGCGCAAGTAAATGTTGAGCGTGGTATCGCCATGCCAAAAGCGTTGGTTGATGCTAAAGCCTTTGTCGCCTGCCCAGAACTTACCCTGTGTCACTTCCGTCACTGAAGTTTGCTGGTCGTTGTTGGCAAAGCGGTAGTTCACTAGGCGATAGTTGCGCTCATTGTTGTAGGCAAGGGCATCGTTCTTGAACGAGCCTTCTGTAAAGCCCAGTTTGTGTCTGCCGTTGTCTGTTTGGGTGCTCGTTTCAATTTGACGGCCATCCCAAACTGTGTAGGCTTTGCCAGCACTCAGCCTTGCTTGGGTATTGAGAGCTGGTAAGTTGATGAGCTGATGGAACAAGGTACGGTTGGTGGCAGGCTTCAAGCGGGACGCATAAAACAGTCCGCCCTGCTCAAATTGCTTTGTTCCAACCCCTAAAGGCTTAACCCGGTTGTTCTCGATCATAGCGCCAGACCACAAGGGAATGACAGCATTGATATTTGCCCCCATGTCACCATCGAAGGAACCGTATTCCGTGCCGATGGTGGTCACCAGTGTGGGGCTGATGATGATCTCTGGCCTGAAGCTCCAAGCGCTGCCGGATGACCAGCTGACTGCGTCGTCCAAACCACCTAAGGCATTCATCAACCTTGATGACACAAATGCTGTGTCTGTTGATCTCTGGCTTAAGGACTGAACGGCCAACTTGCTGCAGACCTCGCCCTTGGAGAGCCATAGGCCCACACACTTGGCTTCGCCTGTTAATTTAAGTTGCCTGATGCCGCGCGTAGTGAGTACTAGCTCAAATTCTTGTGCATTTATTTCCTTAGCGTATGCACTTGAAATGACGCCCAACGCCACGCCAGCCGCATCCAAAATACTCCATGGGTAGGCAGTGTTTTCTAACACAAGGACCAACTGGCCATTGGACTTGGTGCCAATTTTGGGGTTGTAGAAGCCCCTAGCCTTCAACGCTTCTGGCAAGTCTGAAGGCTTTAAATTGGCAAGCTCTTTGGTGCCGGTTTGAGGAGCAGCTTTTTGAAGTGGCGTTGAAACTGAAGTCTTCTCAACACGGTCAAGGGGCATGCTGACGCCCCAGCCGACCCAGTTCTTGTCCATGACTGGCGCTTCAGAAATCCGGTGGTTAAAAGTTAACCAAGCTGAGCTACCGTCTGTAAAGATTGGGGTCTGGAGCAATGCATGTGCAGATGTGTTTTCCCCTACCTTTTGAACGCTGAAGTTTGCCCAATTGGTGGGTCGCCAAGTAACTGAAGCAAGCAATCCATTTAACATGGAGGTTGCCACTTTTGCTTTTGCCTGCCCGACTGAGACATCAAACTGATCAAACGACTTTGTCCCTACAGCGTAGTAAGACCTGAAATACGTAGATGCACCACCAAAATCAGTTATTCCTAAAGCAACTAAAGCATTGTTTTGTTTCAGCCAATCAATTGGTAATGACCACTTCATAGAAGCAGAGAAGTCTCGGTATGAATTATCTGGGCAAGCGCCTGCCCTGACCATGTTGCACTTCTGGTTATTGGTAGCCAATCGCCCAACCAGCTCCAGGTTGTCCATCAAGCCAAAACCAATTTGAGTGTTGTAGCCACTGGTAATTGGCGCACCAGGAGCTGTTGGATCAAAAGCCAATACCGCGGCTCCACCCTTCAAGGTGTTGGCGCTTGGCACTAGCCCCAAGCCACTGTAACCATTGGGAGATAGCTGCTGTGCATTTGCAGTGGCAATTAAAGTAGCCGAACCAAGCCAAGCCAAAGAGGCCACCAAGCGGGAAGTCATTACTAAATTCATAAGTGTCGATTTTAGTAGCCAAGGCACGCCGTTGGACTTATTTCTGACCGTAATCTAGGGCAAATTGAACAAAGTGTTGGTATCGCACCCTGTAGCCAAGCTGTTGTTTGTAAAGTGCCTATGCTTGGCTTTCCCACCCAGCCCTAGGCACCGCTTCCACCGCAGCAAACAGACGCTCCCTGCTCAGGTGAGCATAACGACTGGTCGTCCGAATGTCCGCATGCCCCAGCAGTTCTTGGACTTCATACAGACTGCGGCCCGCATTGACCAAGAAGGAAGCAAAGCTGTGCCGCAAGTCATGCACCCTTAAGTCCGGCAGCCCTGCCCTGATGCGTGCAGCATTCCAACTGTAGAAAAACGATACATAGGGCTCACCTGTTTTAGGGTTAGCAAATATTGGCCTTGCTAAATCAACAGCCCCATTTGAATTGCTTAACTCATTCACCTCAATGCGAGACTTCAGGTTTTGCAAAAGTTCAATGGCGCCGCTAGACAAGGGCACATGCCTGATTTTTCCGGACTTGGTCTTAGGGATTCGCCAAGACTTTTGACTCCAGTCGATGTCTTGCCACTTGGCGTCGAGCACTTCTCGCTTTCTGGCGCCGGTGTAAATTAAAAATAGAACAATGTGCTGAAGCATCTCGCTTTCACTTTGCCGCACGGCGGCGAGCAATCGCACGGTTTGATCCTGCGTTAAGAAGCGCTCAATCTTGTTGTCGTCTTTGAGGTTCTTAATTTCTTTGACTGGGTTGCTCTCAATGCCAGGCACTTTCCAGCGCAGTGCCAGCTCAAACCCGTAACGCAGCAACACAAGTGCGCGATTGCAAGTTCCTGGCGCGTAGCTTGCAGCCTTCATGGCTTCCACAAACACCGCCACATCTGGCGGGCTGATGGCACTCATGCGCTTGCCACCCAACCTGGTGACCAAATGATTTCGGATCATGGACTCGTCGGTGTCCCAACTGCGCTTGTAGCTTTTAACGTATGGCAAATACTTTTCAACAAAGAACTCTTGAACCGTTGGGCCCTTGCTATTTGGAATTTGAACTTGCGGATCAATTCCTAACTTGGCACTTCGAATCAATTGAGTGGCAATTTGCCTTGCCTCATCACAGGCCATGTAACTGGCACTGCCGATGGTGATAATTTTTAGCTTCTTATTCAATCTATAACGCAGTCGAAAACTTTTCTTTCCACTGCTCTGAACATCCACATAGAAGCCCTTCAAGGAGGGATCAAAAACTTCCAGATGTGTTCTCTCTTTGGGGCAGATTAATTCTTGAATGAAATCATCAGTGATGAAATGTTGATACATATTCACAAACTGTAATTCTTAAAACTAAATTTGATATTTAATTTCGAAATAAGCTTGTTGTCGTTGAACGACGCATTGCGTCGTTGGAATGACGTTGAAAATTTATTTTGAAAAAAAATCTTTTTCAAGTCAATAAGTTAGATCGTAAATTTTTTCACGCTCACTACTGGTGCGGACGCTTTCACAGGCGGCGCTGGTAACGACTCATTCGTTGGTACTGGAACAACATTGACAACAGGCGACGTCTTGACTGGTCAAGCTGGCGACTCCTTGACTATCACTGACTTGGCTGCTTCTTTTGCTGCCGGCCTGCCAGCTAACGTTACTGTTACAGGTATCCCCTCAGCAACGATTACTACCACTGGTAAGTTGGGATCAGTTTCCTCAACAGCGGTTGCACAATCACAAACTTACACATTTACAAGTTCTGCATCAGGAAAGATTGCAAAATATCAAATTACACCTGAAGGTTCAACTACAGCAGTTAGCGTTACTGCCACGAATGCCTCCTCTACAGACACAGATGGTCAAATTTCGGGTGCAGCAGCAGTTACTGCTTTGACCTCTTTGTATCAAGCTCTGGGTTATTTGGTTACCGCAACAGGCTCTGCACCCACTGCTGACAATACGCTAGATATCTCTCTAGCATCGGCAGTTGTTGGGACGAGTGATACGACTTCCACAGTTTCTGTATTAGGTAAGGCAGGAACAGTTTACCCAGTCCCTGTCATTCGTGATGCGAATGACAACTCAACTATCCCTGTTTCAGCTGTTACAGTTGGAGCTGCAGCTGGTGCTTCATCATCATTTGCTGTCTCTGGTTGGACTGGCTTGACATCATTGACAGCAACATCTGCTGGCGGCGCAAACATCGCTGCTGCAAAAACAATGGATGTGACTTTAAGCAACACCTCTGGCGTTGCACAAGTATCTAGCGCCAAAGCAGTTAGCGTTACAGGTACATCTAACGGTGTTTACGTATCTGCTGCTTCAGGTCCAGTTACAGTGGTTACAACAACACCAACAGGTACATTTGCTGTTGCAGGTACTGCCTCTACAAACGGAACAGGTACTTTAACTGGCTTGGCCTCTAGCTGGGGTACGTATTCATGGAGCGGTAATACAGGAACTTTGACAACTGCTAAAACCGGTGTTCTTATCACTGGCGGTACAACAGTTTCAGTTACTGAAGCTGGCGGAACAATTACATCTGCCTCTTCCACTTCAGCTAACTCAACTGTAGTCCAAATTGGTTCGGCAGTTAACGTTTCATCTGCTGGTTCTTTAACTGGTACAGAGACTATCCGTAATTTGGCTGTTAATCCAACTGGCGACGTTACAGTTTCACGTGTTACTCCTTACCCTGATGCTGACGGCCTGAAGAACGTACGCTTTGGTACAGGCGCAACTGACATTTACACAAACGGTGCAACTACCGTGTCTGTAACTGGCTCTGGTGCGGTCACCATCGTTGATGTGGGTACAACTAAGTTGGTTCCATCAACAAACGTTGCTTCTGTCGCAGGTACTAGCAAGTTGGCAACGGTTAATTTGGGCGGCTTGTCAGGCAATGCTTCAATTACCAGCGATGCAATCACCACTGTTTCTGTCAAGGACACATTGGGTACAACTGCTAAGAAAGTAACAATTTCTAACAGTACCACCGCTGGCGTTAACTCTGGTGCTTTCAATTTGCAAGTTAGCAACTCTGGCTCAAGCGATACAACACGGTTTGAATTGGATCACTCCACAGCGACATCTTTGAATATCAGCTCTGCATCCGAGTCTGCATATCAAAAAGTTGGTGGCGGTACAGCTGGTGCTCAAGCTGCATTGAGCAACTCAGGTTCAAAAAGCTTTGTGACATTGACAACACCAAAAGCAACATCGATCACCATGACCAACTCATTGGCGATTGATATTGGTACAGCTACAAGCATTGGTAAAGTCGGAACAGTTAATGCTTCAGGTGCTTCAGGTGCTGTTACTGCTACTATCGGTTCTGCTACAGAATACGGCATGATCTTCACTGGTGGTTCAGGCAAAGACTCAGTGACTTTGACTGGAGACGCTTCCGTTACATCTACAACCAAAGCAACTACTGTGGCTTTGGGTGCAGGCGATGACAAGTTGCTCAACAGCACTGCATCAGCTGTTTCTTCTACATCATTCACTGGCGCTTCCTTTGATGGTGGCGAAGGTAATGACACTGTTGCAGCTTCTTTGATCACAGTCGGCAACGCATCTAAGTTCACAAACTTTGAAACATTGGGTCTTGACAAAGGTAACGGAACATCTACAGACATCACTATCTTGGGTGGCGTAACAGGCTTGAGCTTGTTGTCTGCTGCATCTGGTGCAACAGCAACCTACACAAGCGTTACACAAGCTAAAGGCTTGACAGTTGGTGCAACAACAGCTGGCGGTACAACAGTTCTGGACTTCGGTTCAACTGTGTCTGGTACAACAGACGCATACACTGTGACTTTCGCTGCTACAGGTGGCACTACAGCCGCTGGTATTTCCACAATCGATGCCGGCGTGTTGGCAATTGAAGGTATTGAAGCAGTAACCATCGCTTCTGGCGGTACAGGTTTTGCAAAAAATACAATTGCTCTGAAAGATGCTACTGCTCGCACTTTGACCATCACTGGTGATCAAGCAACAGACGTAACTTTCAACACAGCATTTGGTGCAAACGCTGTAGCTTCAACGTCATCTGCTGGTGTTTCTTTGATTGATGCTTCTGCTTTGACGGGTAAACTGACTTTGAATGTAGCTAACGTCAAGACTGCCTATGCAGGTACCACCATCAAAGGCGGCTCAAATGATGACACCATCACATTGGCACTCGAAACAAGTGACAGCACAGCAACCTACACAGTTGATGCAGGCGCCGGTAACGACACCATCACTACCGTTAATGAAAAGTCAACTTTGACTGGCGGTGCTGGTAACGACTACTTTGATGTAACAGCCACTAAGTCTGGTGTATCTGATGCCACAGGCTTGGATAGCGCGCTACGTTTTACAACAATTACTGACTTCGCAGCTGGCGACACCATCAAGATGGGAACCACATCAGTAACCATTGCAGGTAAGGCTTTCGTTACTGCAGCAACTTCTTTGACAAGTGCTCTGGACTTGGCATTGAAGGGCTCTACAGTTGACGCTTCTGGCAAATCTGTATGGTTTGTTTATGGTGGTGACACTTACGTTGCTGTTGAAGACAGCACTGACGGTCTGTCTGCAAACGACATGATCGTTAAGTTGACAGGCGTAACAGCTGACTTGGCCTGGACTAACTCTGCTTCTGGCTTGGTTGGTATTGCCTAACATCTCCTGACTTGATCCTCACGAAGGTGGGGGTCTGTCTAAAATGCCTATCCCCATCCTTCGTAAGAGGGGTGGGGTTTTTTCATGAAAGGATCACAAATGCCAACCATTAAAATTGACGACAAGGAATACGACGTAGCCACCCTGTCTGATGAAGCCAAGAATCAGCTTGCTTCCATTCAGTTTGTAGATTCTGAGCTTGCTCGGTTGCAGGCTAAGGCTGCTGCTTTACAAACCGCCCGTATGGCGTATTCAAAGGCGCTACAAGCAGCTCTTCCCGGCTTCGGTGGTGAAGACACACTCAAGCTTTGATTCGATCAAAATGTGTCGCAACGTTGTGGCATCTCCTCATCCTTCGTCTGAAGATATTTTTTATTTGCAACTCGTAGGATGAATATAAATAAGGTCTTGACCCTTTCGAGTCAAGACCTTTTAGCATTGAACTGATTAAAAACCAGCTCTAGTTGTTTAGTGATTAAGCAACGCCAATCAAACCAGAGCCAGAGTTAGTCCATGTGAGATCATATGCACCTGTTAATTTCACAATGATGTCGTTAGCTGAAAGGCCATCAGTTGAGTCTTCATTTGCTACATAAGTGTTGCCACCGTAAACAAACCAAACAGCCTTGCCAGCTGTCACAGATGAATCACTCAAAGCTGTATTCAAAGCGTCAGTTAAAGATGTTGCGGACAAAATCAATGCTTTGCCAGCAACGCTAACTGTTGTTGTACCCAACTTGATTGAATCACCTGCTGCGAAGTCTGTAATAGTTGTGTAAATTGGTGCACTTGCATATGAAGAGCCAGCGACTGTAGAAGTTACATCAAAAGTATCGTTGCCAGCACCACCGGTTAAAGTAGATGCGGCAGTTGAGGTTGTGATGGTATCGTTACCAGCACCTGCGTCAACTGTAAATCTACCCAAACCGGAAGATTGTGCAGTAATAGTGATGTTGTCATCATTCGTACCACCTTTTACAGTGACTCCAGCATATGCTGTTTTGATATTGGTTGTATCCAATGTAAATTTACCAGTCAATGCAGATGCATCAATCAATGAAACACCGGCAGACGAAGTAGATGAACCATCAGTGCCGAATTGGGCAGCGAAGGTTACACCAGTTTTCTGATTACCAGTTATTGTCAATGTTCGTGCGCTTGTGTCACTCAATGCAATTGTGTTATTTGTGTAACCAGATCCACCAGAAGCTACTGTGATATTTTCAATACCAGCAATTTGTACTTTACCTGCGGCAATAGCTGTAGGAGTTGCAGTTGCATCCGTAGTACCAGTTGCTGCAAATGTCAAAGTGTAAGCATCAGCTGTGCCTGTAACAGCAGAGCCAAAGTCCAGAACAGATGTACCACTACCTGACAAGTTGCCTGAGACTGTCAAACCCTGAGATGTCGTAACGCCAGTGTATGTAACAACCTCTGAGCTACCAGACGCGTTTGAACCAAGGTTCAAACCGGTAATGCCACCCAAGATAGATACATCGCGGGAAGTTCCATCTGCTACCAAATCCAAAATCAAAGTTTCAAAATTAGTAAACTGTGAGGCATTACCAACAGTGATCAATGACAATTCAACGGAGTCGTTACCATCGCCGCCATCGAATGAGGCACCTACTACTGTGTGTGCTGTCACACCATCATTCAGCAACTTATCGTTACCAGCACCTAGTTTAACAGTTGTCGTAGCGGCGCTGGTAGAGTTTGCCGATTGGCTTGTGGAAGCTTTGAGTGTGACTGTGTCAGCACCAGAGCCACCTGTAAACGCCATGCCTTGCTCAGGTGTATTACCTAAAACAGCAGTAATGCCACCGGTTGCATTCGCACCATTTACAGATGCTACTTTAGCCACACCAGAAGCAGAAAAATCACCAATGTCAACTGACAAGGAGTTGGACAGGTTTACACTTGTCGCCTTCGGTGTAGTTAAAGTGACAAAGCTCTTAGATCCTGAGTTAGAAGCAGTAGAGCCAATTTTTGCATATGCAGAAGCTGAAGCAGAACTGATGTTTACACTCGTAGTCGTTGCATTATCCAAAACAATAGCGTTACCACTTGTACCGGCATTGCTAACAACTAAATTGATTGCACCTGTGTTAGCACCTGTTGTGCCACTGTTAGCAACTGTTACTGTGCGTGCAGACAATGTATCTGTCACTGTAACTGTGTTGATTGCATCGCTGGTGATTGTTGCGTTACCACTAAGACCTGAAAGGGTAACGTTTGCCAACTTGCTGGTTCCAGCAACTGCAGTAACACCAGTTGAAGGCACAAGTGTCGTTGTACCAACATCAGTAATGGTTGTTGTACCAGCACCTGTGACAGATACGCTTGTACTTCCATTTGTATAAACTTTGGCAGTACCAGTTCCAAATGCTACGTTTGCGTAACCGTTCGAATCTGTGTAAGCAGTTTTTGTAGCGATTGTTACGTCACCAGTTGGGTCTAGCGCCAAATTGCGGATGGTTTCTGTGCCAGTTAAGGAACCTGCAGATGACTTATTAGCAGCAGAACCTACTTGTGTTGGGGTAGCGTTGGCGGAGCCAGCTACACCAGAGGTAATCGTAGCACCTTTACCAGTGTATGAAACCGTTGATCCGCCAGTAATCAATGTACCAGCAACTGTATCAGTCGAAGATGTACCCCAGCCGCCATTCAAACCTGTTGTTGAACTGCTTGCAACATAGAAGCCATTTGTTGCTTTTGCTGCATTTGTGATGCTGATCGCACCCTTTGAGCCAGATGCATATACAGATCCAGCTGCAGTAACTGTTTGGCTTGATCCGCCAGACAAAGTTACGTCAGTTCCAGACACTGTTGTGGCTGCAGTGGAAACTGATGCAATTTTTGCAGACGTTGCAGCAGAAATATTAGCAGTTGTAACACCTGTGGGAACAGAGAAAGTTGAAGCATCTACAGCGGCAGATGCGGCCTGATTCGCCACAATAGTTTCTTTGAATGAGTAATTTGTCCCTGCTGTCGTATCAACATCAGTTGTGGGAACAACTGCTGTTGTGGAACCTGGAGGAGTGTAAGAACCATTTTCAAATTTAATTGTTGGCAGAGCTGTACCAGCTGTTGCTGCAGTTACAACAATGGTGCCTGTCGCACCAGTGTTGCTTGAATCGCTATTTGCTGCAATTGTAGAGCCAGCCAGTTGATTGATAGCCGCAACCAATTTATCAATTGTTTGTGCTGTTGCAGTTGTTTCAGTGCCTACATTTATTGAAGCACCACCCACAGTTACTTTAACTGGACCAACACCAATTGAAGTGCCATAGGTACTCGTAAATGTATACGTAACTTTTTCTTTTACAGCAATGGCTGCATCAGCAGCTACTGCTCCAACAGAACCTGCTGTACTAGTTACATTCAGTGTTTCAATGTTTGCCGCAGTTATTACTGCTGATGGAATGCTTACAGAATCTGTGATGTTAAGAGTGTCTGTACCAGCACCACCGTCAATGCTGTCAAGCGTATTCAGAGCAGCATTAGTTGCATTAAAAGTGTCATTTCCTGCGCCACCAGTAAATGCAGCACCAGTATCAGTACCAGAAGTGAGCGTGAAAGTCGCGTTAGTCACAGCAACTGTACCTGCATCAGCGAAAACGCCAGAAGCAGCACCAGTCTTTTGTGAGGCAGCCAAGGCAGCGTCAACTTTGGTGTTGAAGGCTGTAGCTTGTGCGCCGTATGTTGTGTCGGCTGTCATGCCAGCGAAGTCGTTCAACAAAGAAACGATCTTTGCGCCTTTGTTAGCAGCGCCAGCGGCTGTCAACTGAGCAGCAACCCAGTTATCCAAACCAGCAACTGAAGACAAGCCCAGGTTGGTTACCAATGTTGTAGCAACTGCCAAGTCTGTTGACTTAGCGAAGTCGCGTGCGTACAAGGTGTTTGCCAGTGTGCTGGGGTCTTGCGCTGCAACTTCGAGGTAAGTCGCGTTGCTCATTACTGTGTTGTACAAACCACCGGCCAAGCGGGCGATTACTGTACCGTTTGTAGAGATTGCCATTTGAAATCCTTTTGATTAAAAAAATAAACTTTCTGCAGAAAGCCGAGCATTCCTTTCGGAAGCTCGTTAAAGATCTCGGTTGCTTGTGCGTTTTAAGGCACTTGCGTCCAAAAGCTTTGACAAGCGCCCATACGAGTGAGCGCGGTTTTCCAGCAGACGAGTGATTGTAGAGGTTTTTAGGCCTCAATTTTTGTGATTTGAGTCACACGCAGACGCAGGAAAACCGTTTGTTGCAAAAAAACGTCGCAAATTTGGGGTGTTTTGACGGTTTTTTTCATTTTTCAGTTCTCGCTCCATCTGATTCCGGCGTAAACGCCTGAATTCTTTAAATTAAACAAG
>JACCDX010986523.1_pt1 | contig 16659 bp, 28 predicted proteins | sample 7449681 | NCBI WGS metagenome assembly JACCDX01 (sample SAMN15323450, study PRJNA562643) | freshwater metagenome | isolation source: river surface water | place: USA:Blue River Watershed | collected 2017-08-18 | reverse complement strand
TCTCATTTCTCTTTCCTCCAAAATGTATGGGGTAAGTGATGCTTCAAACTGGTCTAACGCCAGTGAACTAATTCCTTCGCTCTTTGCGAAACTTCTAAACTCTTTTCCGTAATTCATCTTAATTTGCTTTTTCTAATTGGTCTTCGTTAAAAATATGTAGTAATCCGTAATCATCCATCTCACCCACAACTCGTACATGTCCTTCTACTGTTTGAAATACTGATACGATTGTACATGGGAACTTATACCCTTTCACTTTGATTGCTTTTTCTCCAACTCTAAACTTAGGTTGATTTGACGGGAAGTCCCCGTCTGATAATTGTGGATCGTCCCACGATGTGTTTGTTTGCATAATTTTTAATAAATTTTTATTGTTGGGTATTCCATAATCTCAACATGTTTTCTACACACTTGGTAATGTTTATCTAAAACCTCATCAAGTAATGTTTCCTTTGTTTCGGCAGTATATATCATATAAAAACCACCATATCCCATATCAACGCTATAACCAATATCTTTCCATCTACCAAACCATCCTTTTCTTTGAATGTAGTAGGAATCTTTTTTTGTTTTTACAAATCTGATTTTAATTGTTCTCATAGTTAATCAATTACATCGGTTAAATACTGACCTGGGCCTAATTTAACTTTGTATAAAGTTTGACCTTGTGTTGCTTCCATTTGGTCCATCTCGTCCATCCAATTATCCCAATTTTTTTCCAATAAGTCAACAAACGCATCGTTGTTTCCTCTGTCTTTGTATCGTTGGATGTATTCATCTTTAATGTCTCTGTTCGGATAAACCAATACAAATGGAATACCTTTTTTAAGAAGTGCGTCTCTCACATCTTTATGTGATGATACTAAAATCTTATCCACTTTAGGGTCCTGAATATTTCTTTCAATGTGTTCAATGTAATTTGCTGGAAAATTTTTCTTATCAAATTTTGAACTATCGCTGTCCAACACATTTTTATCTGTTGTGTTGAAATAGGTTGTCTTCCCTACGCCGGGAAATGCTGAATATACTTTTGTCATAATATTATTTTTTTATTCTATATCCTTTATACCATAAATCAATTCTGAAAAACCAATTACCATCGTGTTTTCCAAAACCAATTCTAATCATTCGATTATTGTGGTCAAGTTTTATTTTATCGATTTTCATTTTTAATTTTCAGATACTGCTCTACCAATTTGCTTTTCCCAATCTTTATCGGTTCTAACTTCATTATTTTTAATTACCGTCCCATTTAACATTGTTGGGTTAACCCCCAAACTATCAGCCAAATAAATTAAAGCTGAAACATCTTTAGGGAAACAATGTCCACCAAAACCAAAATCACCGTCAGGGCCGGGAACAGACCAATGTGAATAACCAAGTCGATTATCGTATTTAGCATACTCAATAACTTTATCATAATCAATATCTAAACCTTGACATATTTGATACATTTCATTTGCAAATGAAACTTTTGTCGCTAAAAATGAATTAGTAACATACTTAATCATTTCCGCAATAGTTGCCGACGTTTTTATAATTGGGGTCGATGGGAATACCTTTTCAAATATTCTTTTTACTATAGACGTGTAAGGTCTATCACCTCCAACTATAATACGATTTTGGTTTTTATAATCTTCAATAGCATTAGCCTCTGTTAGAAATTCAGGATTAAATACAATATTACAATTTGAGTACGTGTTATTTAATTTATCTGTGGTTCCTGGTGGTATAGTAGATTTAATAATAACTATAATATCTTTAATATTAGATATACAATAATCATTTATTTCCTGTAAGGCCAAATTGAGAATACTTAAATCACACTCACCTGATTTTCTCATTGGGGTTGGTACACAAACAAATAATATCTCACATTGTTTAACTATATTTTCAACTCCTTGACTATTACTATATTTAGATGGGTCCTTATCGTATGCTAAAATATTAAAATGATTTTTCATGCCTTCTTTAACTGCGGATCCAACAAATCCTTGTCCAATTATTCCTATTTTTGTCTTCATATATTTTAATTTGATAATGGTGCTTTAATAGATGAGTGTGACTGATAATCTTTTAATGTAAAATCACCAACAACATACGATTCAATACTTGGTCTTGACCCTTCATAAGTTGGGAACTGATTTAATGTTGGTAATTCAAATGGTTCTCTACCAATCTGTTTTTTTGCTTGTTCAATATGATTTAAGTACAAGTGAGTATCACCCAAGTTTCCAATCAATTGGTCGGGAACCATATTTACTTCTTTTGCTAAGATTGTAAGTAATAATCCGTAAGATGCAATGTTAAATGGTAAACCTAAGAATGTATCTACTGAACGTTGGTTCCACATTAAAGAAATTGCTCTTGTTGGTATTTTATAAGGTGTGTTATCTACATTAGTTGGAACCATTGTATCAGCTAATGGACCATATTTTTCTTTCCATATTGGAAATGCTATTTTATATCTCTCTTCTAAACTCAACTCTCTTGTATAAACTTGAAACCCATAATGACAAGGTGGGAGAACCATTTGGTCTAATTCTCCTACATTCCAAGCATTAACCATCAATCGTCTTGAGTCAGGATTTGTTTTAAGGTCGTTGATTAGGTTTTGGATTTGGTCTATTGGTTTATCAATATCCCAATAATTTTCATTATATCTACCGTCACCTAAACTAACCAATCCAGGTTTGACAATATACTTATTCCAACTTCTCCATTGCTTACCATATACGGGACCTAATTCACCCCACTGATTAGCAAACTCATCATCTGTTTTGATTTTGTCAATAAACTCTTGATAAGTACAACCTTTAATCAATTGTCTTGATTGCTGTTCACAATAATTCCTATAAGCATCACCATCCCAAATATGACAATTATTATCAACAAGGAACTTGATGTTTGTATCACCACGAAGGAACCATAACAATTCGGTTACCATAGTTTTCCAAGCCATCTTTTTGGTTGTAAGAACTGGAAATCCATCTTGCATATTATGACGAATGGTATAACCAAAAATACTTTTGGTTCCTGTACCTGTTCGGTCTTTCTTTTCAACTCCGTAATCTAAAATAGTTTGGAGTAGTTCTTGGTATTGTTTATCTAGTTTATTCATTTTATTCCTCCTCTTCTTTTTGTTCTCTACGTAATTTTTCTAACTCATAGATGTCATTCCAATATTTTTCTTCTGTTGTATCGGCACCCCAAATAAACATTTTCCACCCTATAAATCCAATCCACAATCGGAGTTGTGTTAAAATTGATAACTTTCCCATCTTATTTGTTTTTCCATTCTTTCCAAGTTTCAAAATCCTTGGGGGATTCCAATTTTTCATTCTCCATTTGTTTAGCTTTTTCTGCCATACTAATAGAAATCCCACCAACTTTCTTGTACTGTTCAATTAACCAATCTACAGCACTTTGTTCAATATTATTTTCCATCTTTAATAATTCCTAATTCAATTCTGTATTTTCTCATTTTTTCTCGGGTTGCTTGGAACTCATCTCCATCACTGGCTTTGTGTCCTTTACCAATCGCGTCACAAATCAAAGATTCGTTTTTTAAAATAAAAGTCAATTTTTCTTGATTTGTCAACTCATAAGGAACAACTTCTGTCCTAATAAACTCACGGATCATCGCTCTGATCTTATCAATCTGTTCTGATGGGTTCTGTTTTGTTCCGTGAACCATTACAGATGTTTGATAGATCGTTCTACTCAAATCTAATATCTTCTTATCAAATCCCATCTTTATCTGTATTTCTAATTACACCTTCAACTCTACCTCTATGATTGTAAGAATCCTCAATAACTTCTTTTACATATTCTGTATGTGGTTTTGTCATATTTCCTTGTGTTCGGTACCAATCACCATAACCTCTAAATTCACCACTCTTGTCAGGTAACTCTTTAAGTTCTTTAACACCATTCTCAATTACATCCTGAACTTGATCCATAGGTGTATGTGTAGGTATGTTATTTTCTAGTTTGAAGTGTCCGTGATAACTATTTCTATCGTGTTTCATTTCTTTTGTTTCTTTAACACCATCTCTCATTGCTCGTTTCGCATTAACCTTAAAAATTTCAGACATTAAACTAATATTTGAAATTTCTTTAGTTTCTTTAACACCATTTTCAATCACATCTTTAATACTTTCGGTAATTTCAAAAGTAGTTGCAAGATGGTCTTTTTGTTCCCAACTTTCTACCAACCTATGTTTAGTTTCTTTAACACCACTTTCAATAATGTCGTCTATCCTTTCATCTTGATCTAACCAATCACCATCTTCAACATGTTTAACACCATTTTTAATTGTACTTATAACACTTATGGTACGAATAAGTCTATTCTCTTTGGTTTCCTTCACCCCATTTTGAATGGTGTCTTCAATTCCGACTAATCTATCCGTTTTTGCTAACACAGTGTCCTTTACCCCATTTTGGATGGTGTCTTCAACCGGGATAGGTTCCACATTCATATATCTGTTAGTATCCTTCACACCATCTTCAATGGTTTGTTCAGCTCTGTGTTGTTGTTTGAGGTGGTTCATATAACCTTCGTCTGATTTAACTTTTTTCACACCATTTTCAATAACATCATCAAGTAATTTTTGGACATCCAATGTATTATTTTCATTCATAAAATCCATTGTAGATTCAAGGTCTCCAACACCAGGTGTTCTAACTTGTTTCACCCCATTTTCAATGGTATCTTCAACTTGGTTCGCTTTCACCTTTACCGAAAGGTTGGTGTGTCTTACCCCATTTTGAATGGTGTCTTCAACCCATTCTGGGTAGCTGCGTTCATCGCATTGGGTGTCCTTCACCCCATTTTGAATGGTGTCTTCAACTTGATACTTTGATGCACTCCAATTTTCCTTGGTGTCCTTTACCCCATTTTGAATGGTGTCTTCAAGGGAATCGAGATGGTTGCGAGTCCAATGTCGAGTGTGTTTTACCCCATTTTGAATGGCGTCTTCACCCTCAAGGTCGAAAATAATTGAATTTTTCCAAGTGTGTTTTACCCCCTCTTGAATGGCGTCTTCAACCTGATTAGGAATCTCAGTTTGAAAGTGGTAGGTGTCCTTCACCCCATTTTCAATTGTATTTTCCATTTTTTTATCAAAAAACTTCATAACATCAACATGATGGGACTCTTTCACCCCATTTTCAATGGCGTCTTCAATATGATGAATCATATTAGCGGCATTGTCCAAAGTTTCATCAAGCTTTGTTTTATTCAAAAATCTTGATTCAAACCAGTTCTTAATCAAATCTCTTTCTTCAACACAATCCTTACCAATTAAATCCAATTCACCTTGAAACAGATTAAAGTTGAACCATAAGGTTTTATCTTTTGTGAACTCAATCACCCATTTTTTACTTTCTGTGAATATCAACCATGTTGAACCCTGTTTTGTCACATACTTGTCTGCACCTTCAACCATTTGGTCAAACATCCCAAAGACAAGTTTCTCTAATTTATTTCCTGATAGATTTTTCATTTCATTTTTTGAATTGTATAATTTCCACATAGAATGGTTGGTTTGCCAGGTGTGTTGTCTGTACCAGGTCGGTCATTAAACATAATACATCCGTCCTCATTTTCATTATAGAAGTTACACTCATACACTATTCCTCTATTGTCGTAGATTACATATTTGTAGTTACCACTTCCACCACAAGAAGATACCACAATCGCAGTGGTTAAAATTAAGATTAGTTTTTTCATTATCCAAATATTTGAATCTTGGCATCCACTTCTTTAAGTTCGGTCCAATTGCCAAGGTATGTGACCGCTCTTACTTTTTTGTTATCAATCCAAACGTATTCTTGTTCGTCGTTAATTCTTGGTTTGTCCATCACCAGTCGGTGATATTTGAACCCATGTTTATCTAACCATTGGAGTGTTACTTCCCTGTCTTTCGATTCTCTTGCTGTGAAAAATGTAATTACATTTCCTTCATCATACCACTTGTTAATTATTTCTAACGCTCTTGGAAACACATTTGCCGTTGGGTATGACTCTGACTCTTCGTTTCTTATATCATCACAAATGGTTCCGTCAATATCAATCAAGAATAACTTTTGTTTTTGTTCCTTTTCGAATATTACTTTTGCTTTGGTTTCGTGTGTTGCGATGTTGGTAATTTTGTTGATGTAACAATCTGTCACTAGTTCGTATTCAACCTCATCACCAGATTGTATTTCACCTTTGTTAAATTTATCTTTTACTTTATAATCACTTTCATCGACTAAAACATAAATGTAGTTTCCTTTTACACCTATTGGTTCAATTATCCAACCCTCAAGACTATTTAAAAACTCAGGGTCGTGTACGCTATATCTTAATATTCCTCTCATTTTTTTCTTATTTCAATATTTTGGTCTAAATAGAACTTTTCAAAGATAGTAATATTTTCAACACCAACTTCTAATATTCTATCTAAAACATCGTCAACTGTTAAATTTTTGTTTAAAAATTTAAGTAATTTAAACATAAAGTCTTCAGTAAACTCTTCTCGTTGTTGACCTAAAAAATTAGTATAGTCAGTTATCATATAATCAATTTTATATTTATCTAACATTAAATCTATTTTTTCTTTTAACTTTGGTTCCAAGAAAAATAAATCCCAAGATGAGTGATTGTATTCACCACTATCGTTAATCCCATCTAAAGTTAACCTAACGGCAAATTTACCATCAACCTCATCCATTTTTTGCCAAATTAATTCTTCAAGTTCTTTGGTAGTGTAAGGGTAGTGATAAAGTAAAATTTTATAATTTGTTAAATCGATCATTTATTTTTCATTATTAATTCTAAAATCGCGTTGTACACCGCATTTACTGACGGATGACATTCATATGATGGTTTATTTTCATAACAACCTGGTGACCTAAATCCATTCCATCTTGTTATTTTCTCAATCCCTGAAATATTATATTTCATATCTGACTGACAATGTAATTTACAAGAACCCCCAACAAATTTATGTTTATAATCCTGAGACCCATATCTAAATGGTGTTCTATACTCTGGATGGGTTGCACTTCCGAGTTGGATAATAAAGGCGTCGGTAGTTCCGGCAAAAGGTAAAAGTCCCGCAGCCATTGTAACTACAGCCAAACTATTATTAATTAGATGCCATAACTGAGATAAATTTAATTTATTAACTAAATTAATAACACCCTCAGTTTGTAAATTCAAAAATGTTTTATGGTCATTACCATTGTAAGTTATATCTTGGCCGGTAACAACAACTTTTATATTTAAATTTATAAGAAGTTCGGCCAACTTATCCCAATTTTCTTTTGACCAAGTTCTACAATCCCATGTTTTTGATGGATTAATAACTATATACTTTTCTTTTGGTAATTCAATATCCAAAATATTAGGGTAAAAATCTAAAGTTTTTTCATTCGAAGTTAAAGTAAACCCTAAGTGAGTTGACCAATAATCGGTGAGATACATTTTCCTAATCTGTTTTTGTACGTCACCAAAATTATGCCCATTACAATCGTAGGTTATATGACTATCTGGAATTACTTCCCCATTTTCAGGATTATAAATTGACCCAACATAAGGATTATTAATAAATAATTCGGGTTGATTTGTTTCAACATCGATTTTATCGTTATAACATTTACTCAAATACCTTAAAACCGGCGTTGAGTACAATACGTCACCGAAACATCCTGATGCTTTAAATCCAAACTTTTTCATTATTTTTCACCCATAACCATAAAGGCATTGTTTAAATCTATTTCACTAACAAATATTTTTTTATAACCTTTATCTACCATATAGTCTTTAATAATACTAGGTGTAAATATATTTCTGTGTTTTCTATTATTCCACGGTCTCCAATATTCTTGTGAATAGTCAGGTAAATATAAAAATAACGTTCCACCTTCTTTAAGGGTATCATACCAATAATCCATCACTTCTACCCAACCATCTATATGTTCTAAACAATGACTTGAGAAAATATAATCTACATCTTTTTTAGGTAAATTAGTTGCGTGGTATTCATCATCAAAGTCTATGTCAATAGGTATTGAACCCGGAAAAGCCCATTCTGTTTTCATACAACCGATATCGTAACCTTCACCAACGCAAACATGTTTAGCATAAGGAATCGCATATTGTGACCCCATTCCAATCGATTGGAATTTTGGGTACGTCTTATCTTTGAAAGTTATAGTTTCTATCATACTATATTTTTTAATTAATTATTTTTCTTTTTTTAAAAATACATGTTAAAATGTTTGGGTATTCGTGCTCAGTCGTCCTTATTAAATCTTCAATATTGGAATAATCGACCATATCATACCCCATTTCATTAAAGAAGTTTTCAATTGACTTCTCATTAAAATGCCACAAATGTTCATCAGGTCTTCGGTGTTTCCAATTCATAAACCACTCATCATTGAAGTTGTGGCACCACGGTAAACTAATATAAACGTAATTACAATCCAAATCTTTCACAAAATCAATTTCATTAAAGTGTTCTAAGACATCAAAAAATGAGATTACGTCGTAATGCTTATTGAATATATTGTCAGTATATGTAACACCTTCAGGTACAGGATATCCAGAAACATCATTACCATATGAATCAATAACACCTTTACAGACCTTTAAAAAATCACCGTTACCATAACCCACATCTAAAATAGATTGTGGCCAGTAACCTAATGTTGCTATCAAATAACCAAGTCGGATACCAGATATTTGAGGTCCCTTTTCACCGTATTGATTGTAACTATTATTTACGTAATTTAAATTATATGATTTTATTTTTTTTAATATGGTTTTTTGTTTTATTACCCCATTTTTTAAAATTTCGTAATTTTCAATCATTATTAAATTGTTTCGTGATTTATGTATAAAAGCTTTGCACTATATTCCTTAACTAAGGATTCTTTTTCTTTATTATATTCCCCTGTGGTAATAAGTGAAAAATCCACTTCAATACCTTCTTTGATAAATCTTTGGACTGCATTTTTTTTAGTCCATTCATTACTTTTTGTGTCTAATTGATAAAATAAAACTTCGTGACCTCTGTCATATTTTACAACCCAAATATTTTCTTTTTGTGTTAATGTCCCTGTCATAACTCTAATTTTTTATTAAAGATTTCATCTCTTTTATTTTCTAATAAATTTTTAAGTGGTTGTATAATGCTATAAAAATATTCTCTCCAATATTCCTCAACAAAACTACTCTCTAATTTTTTATCGAAATTAATAATTAACCTATCAGTTGTTTTAATGTGGTCCATATTTTCACAAGAATTGATTATTTTTTCAATCCATAATTTAATGTCCCCATAGTGTTCGCTTCTATTTTTCATATATTATATTTTTTAATCCCACCATTGGTTTAGTTTTTCCTCTAAAACTCGGAAAAGAAGTTTATTTGCTTTATTATGATTATAGTAAGATACCATCAAACATAAACGTTTTTTATCGTCTTGTTTACCATGTTCTTTAATAATCGCACGAACTGAAGAAGGATATTTGTTTAAGTATTCATCAAATCTTTCAGTCTTTGTTTCGATCTCAATAGATTTTAAGTTTGGTTTATCTGGTACATCTTCAAAACTTATGGTATCATGCCAATAATCCATACACTCTAATGAATAGTGTTCTTCGCTAACTCTTTCAAGTAAGTTAAGAGCCAAAGTCATATAACGATTATCTCTTTCAATATCCACATGTCTATTGGCATTTACAAGTTCTTTTCTTTGGAACTCGATTTTCTTCTGTAAAATTTTTAGGATATAGGTCCCATCCCAATCTCTGTCGTGATACAAAGTTGGTATCCATCTGATGATGTTTTTTACACCCTTAAGGAAATATCTTATTCTCCAATGTAATTTACCGTATAAAGTATTTCTACTCCAAGCCGAGTCCTCAGGGATTGGTAGTTGTTTATATGTTTTCATTTGTCTAATGTGTGATCAATTAAAATAAATGGTGGATATATTCTTACTTCAGACCCATCACTGTTAAAGTAATATAACGTATCACCATCAAGACTAATAGTGTCTGTGTACCAAACTGCGTCGTGCATCGGGTTCAATCCAGATGTAGGTACATATACTTTACCTCGTATTTCATACCTATACTCTTTTTTATTACAAGCAGTTACTACGAGTAATAAAAATAATATTTTAAATAGTTTCTTCATAATCCTTTTAAATCTTTGTCTATTTTTTCAAATAATATATTAAGAGAGCTTTGAATGTTAGCTCTAATTTCATTTTCATATGATAATGCATCTGACTCAACTTTGTCATTGAATAATTTAGCAAGTTTTGACCCATCGGTATTTGATAATTTCATTTCATAATGATAAACATGATTTGTAATTTCTAAATTACAATAATCTAAAATAACGAAAATTCCAAGTTTTTTGTTTACAATATATTTTTTTCCAGATACAGGAGCAATTGTGAATTTTGAATCTTTATTTTTAATAAGTTTTCTAAAAATTGCACACACTTGTTGTTCGAGCACATGTTCGTCTCGATATGTTTTAGCAATGCCTGCCCGTCTAAGAGATAATTGGAATTTAACGTATCTACGTTTAAAGAACTTTTTAAAGAATTTTATCATGTTGTATATTTTTTACAAACATAATAAACTATTGGAAATAAAACAAATCTATTTAAATTTTTTTATTCTTTCTTTTGACCTCATTTCATTTGCGTAATCGGTCCATATTTTTTTAACTAAAGGCCACTCTTTTTTTGGATTTTTGAATTTTAATTTATTTTCACTAAACCATTCCTCCATCGCATCTAATAACGATATTCTCTTTGTTTTAGATCTTTTAATTAAACCTCTTACATATGCAGGGACCTCTTCAGACGATGTTAGGTACTCAAAATTATCGTCTTCGTCAATGTCTTCATCATCAACATACATGTCATCAAAATTTTGTTGTTCAATATGTTCTAACTCATGCTCAATAGTTTCTTTAATTTCAGCAACTAAATCAGTCATGTGTTTTGGGAAATCATCAGGTCTATAAGTAATTTCAATTTCTAAAGTTTGCATATCACCACCACCCCTAACTGAAAATGGAAAGTTAAAATTTTCATCAGCAATGAATGTACAAATAAAATCAAAATTCGCATATTCATCACCCCTTTCAAATTGTATTGACTCTAAGGTAAAATCCTCATTTTTTTTAAATTGGTTAACCGTTAATCTAGAAAGTTGCATAGATAATTGGTCGGATTTTCTTTCATTAATGATAATACTTTTAATTTTTTTTACAATATTTTCTATGATTAATTTTTTTTCCATTCTTATAAATATCAATTAAAAAAAAAGTATTATATTTGTTCAACAATTAAATATAAACCTATGAAAATCACTCCTGTTTTATTATTTTACTTTTTTATTTCTTCAGTTTTTTCACAAACAATTAATTATAATGACTTCGATGAGGACTTGTTTGATATTGTTCTAATTAAAGAATTTAATAATTTTAGACGAACAAATGGTTTGGACACACTGGTTTACTCTTCTAGTCTACATAATTCTATTTCTGAACCTAACTGTGTTGAGGTGGCCAATTCGGGAAAATTTTATCATCCTGATATAAATGTAAAGTGGTCAACAAGTGGAGTTAAAAATCAAATTGCTAGAGAATCTAATTTGATGATAGGTGGTAAAATCCTAAAACATAATGATGGTACATACTATATGGATACTTGGGAAAATGCGTTCAGAAGTACTAAAAAATTTAATACGTATCAAGAATTAGCTAAATTTGCAATTTATAGTTGGTCTCAGTCTGTAGAACATAATAAAATCCAAATGAAAAGTTTTAAATCAAATGGATTACCAGGTATGTTTGCTTGTGACACAGAATACGTAAATGGTGTTGTATTCGTATATATGAATTTTGTGTCTATTTACCGTTATAATTAATTTTGTAAGTGGGTCATTAACACACCACCCAAAGACGAGGCATGTACCATTAAATGATTAATAGACTCCATATCTAATTTTGTTTTTCTTTTTGTAAAATCAACACCTAACGTACCTATAAATTTATCGTCTAATGTTTTAATTGCGAATTGGTATGTTGATTTTGTTCCGGTGTCCTCTGCGAAATATTTTAACCCCCATGTTGCGATAGTTTCGTCCTTAAAATCTCCTATCTCAATTACATCATTACTAAGTAATTGATTTATTGAGCGTGAAAATAAATTAACAGGGATATTTTTTAGATTAGATTGAATTGAATTTACATTCTGATTTACTGTTTCATATATTATTGAAAACTTTGCGATTGATTTACCTGTTGGGTAAAAATTACCCCCATTATGAAACTGAGTTATCCAAACTCTATCCGCATTAAATTCTTCTCTTATGTGGTCTAATTTATTGGAAACCAATTCTCCAACTCTTAAAGCTTCAGTTACCATATCAGGTTTAGGTTTTCTTTTATCTAAAAGATATTTGATGTACATTACTGAAATCGGACCAAAAACCCCCGATATGAATGCTATTATAATTCCCGCAATATTTTCCATGTTAAATAATAAATATAAGTTATAATAAAAAAACCTACCCAAAAGGGTAGGTTACATAAAGATTTAAATTAAATTAGGCTTTATTTTTTTCGATGATTGACCAAATGGTACCAACCAATGCGATGACACCACCTGTTACTTCAGTTAATGTTGCTTCATCAACAATACCTTTCATAATCAATAAACCACCAACAAACGTTAATGAGTGTCTGATAATACCAATTACTTGTTCTTTTGTTAATTTCATATTCATTTTTTTTAAATGTTTATTTTCTAATAAATATAAACTTAAACGACAATCATTCATTTTATCTAATATTTATATGAAAATTAAAGACTATGTTACTAAAAAATGGGTCAAAAGGAGATGACGTTAAAAAACTCCAAGAGAAACTAGGTGTCGAAGCAATTGGAACTTTCGGACCTAAAACTGAAGCGGCCGTTAAAGCCTGGCAAAAAGCAAATGGATTAAAAGATGATGGTATTGTTGGTGACGGTACTTGGTCTAAATTATTTGGCGAATCAGCTCCTGTGGTTACGGTAGTTAAAGAAGATGTGGTTATCCCTTCAGGAGGACCATTAAACATTGAAAAGTTAAAGGGTCATATTCCTGATGCGGTATTAGCACAGATACCTGACACGGCCGCTAAATTCAATATCACAAACAATTTAAGATTGGCTCACTTCTTGGCACAATGTGGTCATGAGTCAGGTGGATTCAAAGCGGTAAGTGAAAACTTAAATTACTCAGCAGACGGATTAAAGAAAATCTTTGGTAAGTATTTCCCTGGTAACTTGAATGAGTCTTACGCTCGTCAACCTGAAAAGATTGCATCTCGTGTTTACGCATCAAGAATGGGTAATGGTGATGAATCATCAAAAGAAGGTTTCAAATTCAGAGGAAGAGGTTACATCCAATTAACAGGTAAAGCAAACTATACGAACTTTACTAAATTTATTGGTGAAGATTGTGTTTCAAATCCTGATTTAGTTGCAACCAAATATCCTTTGGCATCTGCGGCGTTCTTCTTTGATTCAAACAAATTATGGTCAATCTGTGATAAAGGAGCGGATGATGCTACAGTTACAGCGGTTACAAAAAGAGTAAATGGTGGGACAATAGGTCTACCTGACCGTATTAAACACTTTAAAGAATATTATAATTTATTAAAATAAATTATTTTTCTTTGTGTCTGATAGCAAGTACAATCACGTAAATGAATACCGATAGTGGTATTGCTAAAGCGATTATTTCTGAAGTTGTCATATTGGTGTTTATTTATATATACGTATAAACTTAGGTAAAGTGGGTGTTAATCAATAAAGAATTAACATCCACTTTCTTTTTTTTAGCATTCGTGGTGGTCCCACCTGGGCTCGAACCAGGGACCTACGGTTTATGAGACCGCCGCTCTAACCTACTGAGCTATAGGACCAAATTATTTACAATAAATTTTTGAAAAATGTAGTCCATCTATCGATTGCCGGTTCCAACAAAATAACAGAACCTAAACAATATATAATAGACATCCAAGAGGAGTCGTTCTTAAAAAACAAGTAGGTACTTGCAACACCAAATAGGGTCACAAGAAGTCCCAAGAAGATACAAATATATTTTTTCATAAGACAAAGATAATAAATAAAATATACTTTGTCAAATTATTATTTACAACCACCCCCGTAACTTGCAGTACAATCTCTACAACCACCACGATATTCAGTAAAATACATTTCGGTTGTTGGTCTATCTGTACTTGTTCTAATAACTTCATAACATTCCGCAGGGTTAACATCTTTAGTATATAATACAGTTCCGACAGGATAAACACCATCAATAACATATTCTGTCCCATTACAACAATGACTAAGTACGGATGATGTATCAGTGGATGGGCAAGGATTTAATTTAACACATTCAGCACAACTTCTACCTCCATTTGTAAAGGTAATAGTTTCAGGTGCTGTTGGGGCTTGGTCAGTTAATGACTCAACATACCAACAGTAAGATTCAGTAATACCTACTGTATAAAGTGTAGTACCAACATTATATTGTCCACTTATCACATAACTTAAACGTTCATCACAACATGATGTAATAACAGTATTTGTTCCTATTTGTGGTTTAACTATTTCCGCATCGGCTATTGATGTTTCTATTTCACTTACAGGTTTATTGGTGGTTTGTGCTATTTCATTTAAACTCTTATCGGTTCCGTTAATATCTTTAAAATAAAAAGTTACATTCACACCATCATCATACTTAACGGCAGGAAACACATTATTAAATCTTGTAAGTGCAAAATCATAAAAAAGATAAGCATCTAAAGTATTGTGAGTAGATAGTAAGGAACCTACTTGGTCATATCTTTTTTTAAAATTATCAACTGATTGGAATGCGGGTGTATTCCTATCTGAACACGAAACACAATATTTAAATTTTCTATATCCCGATAAACTTATAAGACCATTAAGGAATCCAAGACCATTAGAAGCACTTGTGTTCCACAACATAGGACCCGCATGTTCTGGTGGGTAATAACCACCTGTAGTTTTATCTAAAACAACTTGTTGATTTAAATTATTATCCCAAACATGATAATAAGTGTTTAAAACTTCTGTACCAATATATTTTTGTATTATTTGACCAAAACCCATAGATGAATTAACAGAGTTAACCATTCTTTCAAAGTCACCCCTTAATGGTTCATAGTACGTTTGAAATTCTTTTTTGGTGATTCTTTTAGATTCTAACGCCATTTCTTTTTTATAATAAATATTAGAAAGAATGGTATTAGATTTTTGCGGTCCATGCGAGAATCGAACTCGCGGCTCATCCGTGACAGGGATGAATGTTAGCCACTACACCAATGGACCATTAAAAAAGGTTCTGAATCATCCCCACGCCATTTTGGGAGAACCTTTCAAGTTTTAATAATTGACGACATAATATCCCTCACCGATATGACTAAGATTCGTTAGTCCATAGTAACCATCCACAGTGGGTTTATACTTTCACACTCCGTCCTTATTCTATCTCACCATCGTGTCGGGTGGAATCAAACTCAGCGTTCAGTGTTATCCTCAGAACATCTTCACCATACCCCCAAAGTTACGTGGCGGGTCTCACTCAGAAGTCAGAGTGTATATTGTAGAATTGTCCAGTGTTTCTACAACTTGTGGATTGTATTACGACTACTTAAAGCCCCTAACCCCCTTAATCCATAATGGGGAATCCTAGTAATCTTGTGTAGCCTCCCCCATAGCCTTGAAGCCTTCAAGTCAGGATCACACACCGTGACAGTCGGATACGTCTGCCAATCGTGGGGTCTTTATTTCTTTTTCAAAGATAAGTATAATCTTTCAATTAGACAAATCTTTTTTTTACAAGTTTTGGACTTGCTCCATAATATCTGTAACCTCATCAGGATTTAAATAACCTACTACATCATTTGTTACAGGTGTGTCGTAAGTTAGATCGCCATTTTTGTTTAGAACCGCAACTTCAAATAAACCAGCCTTTCCACCATATGAATATGTGTGAGATACAACACTAACACCAAATCCGTTTTCAAACATTATTCGAGAACGAACACCTGACATAAATGGTTCATCTGATATTTTATCAAACTCTAAATCTTCAAATTTTTTCATAACACAAATGTAATAATAATTTTTCTAATCTTCCTCTTCTTCTGGGTGAAAATCTTCAAAATAAGGATTTTTCATTTCTTTAAACCCATCTTCACCTTCTTTGAACATATAAGCCATTGTAACAACAATATTTCTAATCCCCTCCATATCTCTTTCAATCTCTGAAGCGTAGATATCAATTTTATCGTAATCTCTACCGTCAGAATCCTTTTCGGTTGCATTGTTTAACTTTCTTGTTAGTGAGTTATATGAACTCAACAGGTGTGACCTTAATCCTTCAAATGATACTTTCATAGTTTCTTAATTAAATTTGACTTATGAAGTATACGTTGTTCTTTATACCCCTTTGATATTCCCCGTGGTTAGTCAAACCAGATAGAGCGTTTCCCTATCAGAAGTTCCATACAAGGTATCACCCTGTTTCTCATCGTATTGGACATACTAT
>JACCDX010760588.1_pt1 | contig 16659 bp, 6 predicted proteins | sample 7449681 | NCBI WGS metagenome assembly JACCDX01 (sample SAMN15323450, study PRJNA562643) | freshwater metagenome | isolation source: river surface water | place: USA:Blue River Watershed | collected 2017-08-18 | reverse complement strand
GAACACTGACGCGCCCGGAACCGCGGCCGTGCCCACCGACACCAGGGTCGTGGCGCCGATCACGATCAGGTAATCCGCGAAGGCCAGGGGAATGCCGAAGGCCTGCGCGGCGAACAGCGACACGATGCCCACATAAAGCGCCGTGCCATCCATGTTGATCGTGGCGCCCAGCGGAATCACTGTCGTCGCGACAACGGGACGGATGCCAAGATTGCGTTCCGCCACCGACAGGGTGACGGGCATCGTGGCGGAACTGGATGAGGTCGAGAACCCCACCAGCATCACGTCGCGAGCGCCGCGGAAGAAATTCATGGGACTCAGCTTGAGCAGGAATTTCATGATGCCGCCGTAGACAATGACGACGTGCAGGATGCAGCCCAGGAACACCGCAATCGCCAGGCGGACGACGTCCAGCAGGGCCATCACCCCTTGTGTTCCGGCCACCCAGGCAATCAGGGCAAACACGCCGAAGGGTGCCACTTCCATCACCCAGCCAGTGATCTTGAGCATGATCTCCGAGGCGGCATCCACCAGATCGGCCACCGGCTTCGCCTTTTCACCAATGACCAGGCCGGCCACGCCAAGCAGCAGCGCGAAGAAGATGACTGCCAGGATGTTGCCTTCAGCGAGCGAGGCCACTGGATTGCGGGGCACGATGCTCATGAGACGCTCCGACAGGGGGATGGCTTCCTGCAGAGTGCCGGGCACTGCCGAGGACAGGTCCACGCCGACCCCGGGTTGCAGGATGAGTGCCAGCACGATGCCGATGCAGATGGCGATGAGCGTGGTGATCATGTAGAGCGCGAGGGTCTTCACGCCGAGAGAGCCGAGCTTCTGGGGATCGCCCATCGCGATGACGCCGGACACCAGGGTGAAGAAGACCAGCGGCACCACCACCATGCCGATGAGGCGCACGAACAGATCGCCGATCCACTTGATCGAGGCAGCTCCTTCGCCCCACACACTGCCGACCAGCACACCCAGAGCCAGGGCCAGCAGAATACGTTTCCACAATGCGATCTCGAACCACGTGCGCAACATGAACTCCCCCTCGGATACATCCAATCGCCCCGCACTTCCGTAATGGGCACTGGCTTGCGAGCCTACAGAAAAAGCACTGGCAGTGCCAACGCTTTCCCGGGATGTGCGACAATGCGCGCCCGCCACTCAGCGCACATGAAGAGTCGACAATGTCCGAACAGATCACCCGGTGGATAGAAGGCAGCGTTGCCAGCAACACCCACTGGACGCCCAACCTGTTTTCCCTGCGCATAGACGCCGATGTCGCCCCGTTCAAGGCCGGTCAGTACACGGCGCTTGCTCTGGACATCGGGGGCGAGCGCGTCGCGCAGCCCTACTCCATCCTCAGCAGTCCCGGCACCTCACCTCTGGAGTTCTTCTTCCACACCCCGATGGATGGGCAGTTGTCAGCCGCACTCGGTCGGCTGCAGGAAGGCGATCGTGTCTGGGTGCAGCAGACGCCGGAGGGCCGCTTCACGCTGGACCAGGTGCCGGACGGTCGGGACCTCTGGCTGCTGGCCACGGGCACCGGCGTCTCCCCTTTCCTGTCCCTGCTGCGCACGCCGCAGCCCTGGGAGCGATTCAGCCACATCGTGCTGGTCTATGCGGTCCGTCACTGGAACGACATCGCCTACCACGCGCTGATCGAACAGCTGCGCAGCCGCCACGGCGAACGCTTCACCTTCATCCCCTTCGTCAGTCGCGAGAAGATCGAGAACGCGGTGCAGGGTCGAATTCCCGCCTGCATCAGCGACGGCAGCCTCGAGCGCGTGGCAGGCCGCAGCTTCTCGACGGAGCGTTCGCGCTTCATGCTCTGCGGCAATCCCGGCATGGTGCAGGATGCGCTCGCCGCTCTGCAGCAACGCGGTTTCGTGCGCAGTGTCGAAGGGCGCACGGGACACATCACCCTGGAAGCCTACTGGTAAAAAAAAAGGCCGACACATCACTGTATCGGCCTTCTGGAATGGCCGGCGAACGCACCCCGCTCGCCAGCCTTTACCGGATCATGCGCCAGGCGTCCACTCGATGGACGCCCAGAACTGACGCCCCCACGGCGTGGACAGCCGCGTCTCGAAGCCACCCTGCATCGGCATGCGCTGCGGGCGCTTGTCGAACAGGTTGTTGATGCCGATGCTGAGGTTGAACTCGCTGTCGAAGTACTGATCGAGAACAATCGAGTAACGCGCATCGAAGCGCATCTCGCCACGAATCGTGCGCGGAGCCACCCAGCCGTCACCGTAGGCATCCACGGTCACGTCGTTGTACTTCACGGTGTGCCAGTAGTTGGCCGACAGCGAGGCACTGTGCTGGTCCATGATCCAGTTCAGGCGCACATTGCTGCGGAACTTGGGCATGGGCGGCACGATGCCGGTGTTGGCGTTCTGCGAGCCCACGGCTTCCTGACGACCACCGAACAGGTCCTGATAGTCGTAGGCCTTGTAATACGTGGTCTGTGCCGTGGTGCGGAATGTCCCCCAGTCCTGCGTGTCGAGATCATAGGTGGCCGTGACGTCGAACAGGTCGATCCACACCGAACTGATGTTCTGCGATTGGGTATACACCGAGTCCACTGACTGATCCTGACGACGATCCACGGCAGCGCCGGGGCGCGAGGCGTAATCGTTCAGCCAGGCATTGGCGGCGTTGCGTGTGGCCGAACCCGGGGTGAAGTCGTAGTTGGCGATGCCGGTCTGCCCCAGGAACTGCTGGAACTGGAAGGTGACCGTGTCCTGGGTGGTCAGCGAGCGGATGCGGTCGGTGTACTCGATCTCCTGATAATCCAGAGAGATCTCGAAGCCTTCCAAGGCGCCACTGGCCTGCCAGGTAAGCCCGAGGTTCTTGATCTCGGACGTTTCCGGCGACAGGTTCGGGTTACCGGCAGAGCAGGTCGTCGCCCCGATCAGCAGGTTGTTGGTGAACGGGTCGCGTCCGCTGAACACCTCGCCACAGTTCTCGTCCTTCACGTAGGGCCGAGCCTGCACGGCGGTCGGCGCCAGGAAGCTCTCGCCCCAGGAACCGCGAATCGCGAGCCCTTCCATGGCCTCCCAGCGCACGGCGATCTTGGGCGTGGTGGCCTCAAGACCAAAGTCCTTGAACTGCTCGTGCCGCACGGCTGCCTGCACGGCCAGGGTTTCCAGAATGGGGACTTCGATTTCCATGAACGCGGCGCGCACTTCCGAGAAGTAGTGCTCATCCGTTGGCAGCGGCGCGCCCACCACGGTGTTGTAATCCCATCCAGCGGCGTCCACCGGGTTGGCGTAGCGATCGTCCACGAAGTCGCGCCACTGATACCCGGCCGCCATGGCCACGGCACCGGCGGGCACATCGAACAGTTCGCCGGTCAGCACGGTTTCCCAGATGTCCAGCTCCTCGGTCTGGGTCAGGCGGTTCTTGTCCCGCTCGAACAGCCACTCGGTGATTTCCTTCGAGTTGCTGGTGATGCCTTCGCGGTAGAAGGGAGAGCGCGGATCGGCGGAGCCGAAGGGATTCCAGTATTCATTGCCGTTGGGGCCGCCCAGACCGGCAAGCCCCAGCTGCAGCTTGCCCAGGTGCACCGAGTAGGAGTCGCTCATCTGGCGGCTGTCCTGCTTGGCGTAGTAGGTATAGCCCGTCCAGGTCTCGGTGAGATCGAACTCGGCGCTCAGCTTGAGACGGTTCAACTGGGTATGTGTCTCGAAGGCGCGCGAGCCGCCCGAATCCTCGATGTGACTGGGGCGGTGAGTGTAGGACTCGGTGATCGGACGCCAGTTCCAGGGCACCACGTCGAAGCCGTAGGGGTTCGCCGGATGGTTGGCGCGCACATAGAGCACGTTCTGGTTGTTGCCCGAAATGGCCGTGGTGGAGGTGGTGCGGCCGTTGGAGATGCGGTAGGAGTTGTTCAACGTCGCGTTCAGGCGCAGCCAGTCCGTCGCCTCCCAGCTCAGGGAGTTGTAGGCGTTGTAGTTTTCCTCTTCGGTGGAGTACTGGAACTGCTTGGTGTAATCAAACAGGCAGTTGCCGGTCAGCGCGCCGGCGGCATTGCGCTGAGGGACACCCGAGGGAGTGCTGTACTTGCCTTGACCATGCCCCGGGTACCCGTCATTGAAGGTGCCACAGGAAGGATCGATCAACAATCGATTGCTCGCCGCCGTGGAGACCACGCCGCCATGGCGCTGGTACAGACGCACGCCGGGCGGCGCGGGGGTGGTCACGCGGCGGAATGTCCCGGGATTGCCGGAGGTGGAGGAACCGTAGGCCATCTCCCATTCACGCAGGCGCTCGTACTGCATGAGCGGCGTCTTCTTCTTGTTCTCGAGGGCGGTCACCCAGGAGATGCCATTGTCGAAAGTCTTGCCATACATGAAGGCCGCCGTGGTCTCCTCCATGCCCCGCTCTTCCGTGGTCTGGTAATAGGTGCGCACGCGCAGGCCTTCGAAATCCTTCACCGGCAGGATGTTGACCACCCCCGCCACCGCATCGGAGCCATACAGAGCTGATCCGCCGTCGAGCACCATTTCCAGGCGGTCGATGGCGATTTCCGGCAGGGAGCTGGAGACAGCCGGCGAGAGCGTGCGCGTGCCATCCACCAGAGTCAGCGTGGAGTTCTCACCCAGGCCGCGCAGGTTGAACGACGCCGCGACTGCGTCCTGTGCACCATCCTGTGACGCCAGCACGTTGGCCACGACGTCGGTGTTCTGGGTATAGGTGAGTTCGCGGATGTAGTTGGACACACTCGGTGCACCCGAATCAATCAAGTCGGCCTGACTGACGGTATCCACCGGGGAGTTCTGGGCGAAGGCCGAGTTCCGGATATAGGAACCAGTGACCACCACTTCTTCGACTTCGGGCTCGTCGGCAGCAGGCGTCTGGGCCTGGGCCAGCACGGGAAGGGTCAGGGACGCCGCCAGGGCGGAATGGATCAGGTAGCGCAGTCGGGCGCGCTTGTTCATCTGCAGCATGGTTCTCTCCGATTATCAGCCTGATTGTTGTTGTAGTTCGGGCCGAACGCCGAGGCCGGCCCGAATGGCTGCCAATACCGCCTGGTCCACATCGGTCACGCGGCGGCGATGAGCATCCGCCTTTGCAACAATGTGTGACTTTTTGTCAGCGAATCGAGTGTAACCATGATTAACAAGTGCTTTCAAACTAGCCAAAAACGCGGTGTTCCATAACAAAACCTGCGTTTGCGACTGCTTGGTCGATAAACGGTGATTAAATTACGATCAAAGGATGCGCTGGCGGGACGAACAGTCGTTCGTCGAAAATCGCGGCTGCGACAAAGCGTGGTGATCAAGCGGCGAATCACTGGAAAAAAAAGGGCCCTCGGCCTTGCAGCCGAGGACCCAAACTTCACTCATGACCGAAACGGATCAGGCGCCAGGCGCCCAGTCCAGCGACACCCACACCTGCCGGCCCCAGGGCACGGACAGTCGGGACTCGAATCCGCCGATGATGGCGAAGCGTTGCGGCCGGATGTCAAACAGGTTGCTCACCCCGGCACTCAGGGTGATCTCGCTGTCAAAGTATTGATCGAAGACATAGGAGTACTGCGCATTGGTGATGGTTTCCGCTTCGATCGTGCGGTCAGTCATGGCGATGAAGCCCTGACCGTAGCGATCCACAGGGCGATCGTCGAACAGAACGCTGTGACGATAGTTCGCCGAGATGCCGGCACTGTGATTGCCGTTGAACCAGCCGATGCGCAGACTGCCCTTCACCTTGGGCAGTGGCGGCACGATGCCGGTCTGCGCGTTCTGCTTGCCGAGGGCATCGATGGTGATGCCGACGTTGTCCTCATACTCGTAGTTCAGGTAATAGGACGCCTCCAGCGTGGTGGTGAAGGTGCCCAGCGCGCCCGCGTCATAGGTGTAGCGCGCCTTGGCATCCAGCAGGTCAATGAACACCGAGGCGATGTTCTGCGCCTGGCGGAAGATGGTATCCACCGACATGTCGGCGGGGTCGCGCAGCACCGGATTGCCGGCACCGGCGATGGAACGCAGATACGCCACGGCCGACGCACGATCGGCCGCATTGGCCGGGTTGTACGTGGCCTCGGTCTTGCCCACCGCCGCCAGGAACTCACGGAACTGGTCGTAGACCGTGTCGGTATCATCGAGTGTGCGAATCCGATCGATGTACTTCACGCTCTGGTAGTCCATGCTCACGCTGAGGTTCTCGATGCCCTCGTAGGTGAAGCCGATATTGCGAATCGTGGAAGTCTCGGGCGCCAGATTCGGATTGCCGGCCTGACACGTCGACGAGCCAATCAACGAGGCATTGAAGAACGGGTCGTTGCCCGAGAATGCCTCGCCACACAGCTCATTCGGAATGAAAGGTCTTGCCTGCACTGGCGTCGGCGCCAGGAAGCTCTCCCCCCAGCTGGTGCGAAGCGCCAGTCCATCCATCACCTCCCAGCGCAGCGCCACCTTGGGCGTGGTGGCCTTGAGACCGAAGTCCTTGAACTCCTCGTGGCGCACCGCCGCCTGCAGGGTCAGCGGCTCGAGGATCGGCACTTCCGCCTCCAGGAACACGGCACGCACCTCACTGTAATAGGTGGCGTCCTTGCGCACCGGAGTCGTGATGTCCACGTAGTAGTTGATGCGATTGGCCGACAGCGGGTTGGCGAAATCCTCATCGGTGGTGTCGCGCCACTGATAGCCGGTGGCGATGGATACCGCGCCTGCTGGAAGGTCGAACACTTCGCCGGTCACCGTGATCTCGCCAATATCGAGGTAGGAACGGCTGGTGGTGAGCTGGATAGGCTCGTAAAGCCAGTCCATCATCTCCAGGGTGTTGTCGGTGACTCCCTTGACGTAATACGGCGAGCGCGGGTCAGAGCTGGCGAAGGGGTTGAACCATTGATCTCCCGTGGGCCCGCCCTTGCCCATAAGGGCGAGCTGGAACTTTGGCAGGTGCAGGTTGCCGCTCATCGAACGCGAGCGCACCTTGCGCTCCTGCCGGGAGTAATAGGCATAGCCTGTCCAGGTGTCGCTAAGATCGAAGCGCGTGCCGAGCTTGATGCGATTGGAGCTGGTGTCGCTTCCTCCTGTTGTCTCTCCGAATTCACTGATCCAGCGGGGCGTGACTCCGAGCCCGGAAGAAGGGCGCCACAGATACGGCACAACGTCGAAGCCGAAGGTGTTGGCCGGGTGACTGGCCGGGATGAACAGCACATTGCGGTTGTTGGGGTTCAGCGCGGTCACCACGCCCTTGGTCCCTTCGTCCAGCAGATAGTTCCAGTTGCCGGTCAACTCGAACTGCAGCGAATCGTTGGCCTCCCAGGTGACGTTCTGGTAGAGGTTGTATTCCGTCATGCCTCGCGCGTAGGGATAGGTGTGGGTGTAGTTGTACCAGCAGGTGCGATTGTTGCCCGTGCCCGTGATGATGCCGCTGGGAATCGCCCCACGCTGAGTGCGATCCTCGAGTCCTTGATTGAAGGTGCCGCAGCTCGGGTCGGGTAGATTTCCTCCCACGGTGCGCCCGCCGTGCAGCTCACCCAGACGTGGCGTCGCACCCGTCACGCGGCGATAGGTACCGGGGTTGCCGGAGCCAGACGAACCATCCGCCATCTCCCACTCGCGCGGACGCTCGTACATGCCAAGGCGCGTGCGCTTGCGGGCATCGAAGGCGCCGACATAGTTGATGCCGTTATCGAAGCTCTTGCCCCACAGGAAGGAGACATTGCCTTCCTCCATTCCCCCCTCCTCCGGGGTCTGGTAATAGGCGCGCACTCGCAGCCCGTCGAATTCCTTGATCGGAATCATGTTGACCACGCCGGCGACGGCGTCGGAACCGTAGAGCGCCGAGCCGCCATCCAGCACGATCTCGATGCGGGCCACCGCGATGTCGGGAATCATCGCCGTGACTGAATTCTCGATGCTGCGCACGCCATCCATCATGCTCAGGGTGCTGTTCTCCCCGAGGCCACGCAGATTGAAGGTGGTGCCGACGCCACTCTGGTTGCCGGAGGCACTGGCAAGCACGTTCTGCACGTTGTTGGTGTTCTGGGTGAAGCTCAGGTCGCGGATGTAGTTCGCCATGCTCGGCGCCCCGGACTGGTAGAGATCGTCCTGGTTGATGGTGGCGACCGGGGAATTCTGTGCGAACGCGCTGTTGCGGATGTAGGAACCGGTCACGACGACTTCTTCCACCTCGGGATCGTCGGCGGCCTGCGCCTGGACCATGAGAGGCGTCGCAAATGACGCGATGAGACAGGAATGGATCAAATGGCGCAGCTGAGCACGCCTTGTGCTTGGGTGCATGTTCATCTCCAGTTGTCGGGCCATTCCGCCATGCGGAGGCTGGTCCGTTTCTTTTTGTTGTTATCAGCGGTGGTGCACTGTCAAAGGCACAACATGATTCACACTGGAGACTGCATGCAGAGCGCATTTCCGGTACGTCGAGAGACTACCAATTCGCCTTTACTGCGTTTTATTGAAGGGTGCTTCGTGCCCCCTCGCTGAAGCCCTTTCCTTTCGCCCCGCACTGCAGCAGGGCTCGCGGGCCCTGCTGCAGCGTGAGATGTGACATCAGGCCCCTGGCGTCCAGTCAATGGACATCCAGAACTGACGGCCCCACGGTGTGGAGAGACGAGTTTCCGCCCCGCCGATGATCGCCAGGCGCTGTGGGCGCTTGTCGAACAGATTGTTGATCCCCACGCTCAGCGTGATCTCGCTGTCGAAGTACTGGTCGAAGACGTGCGCATAGCGCGCGTCGAAGATGTACTCGCCACGGATGTTGCGGGGCGGGTTCTTGGTGTTGTCGCCGTCTTCCGGGTAGAAGTCCACCACCTGGTCATCGAACTTGATGGTGCTCCAGTAGTTGGCGGAGATCGACGCACTCTGATTGCCACGGAACCAGTTCACGCGTGCGTTGGCCTTGACCTCAGGCAGCGGCGGCACGATACCGGTACGACCGTTCTGCTTGCCCACCGCCTCCACACGGATCCCGTTCAGGTCCATGTAGTCGTAGGTGTCATACAGCGTGGTCTGCACCGTGGTGGTGAAGCTGCCCAGATTGTCAGTATCGAACTGATACTGCGCCTTCAGGTCCAGCAGATCGATCCAGACCGAGCTGATGTTGGCGGACTGCACGAACAGCTTGGAGACCGAGCCATTGGGGTAGCGCTGGATCGCGTAGCCCGGAATGGCGGCCTTGGCAGCCAGCCAGGCATCGGCTGCGGCACGCGTCGCAGAACCCGGCACAGCCGAGTAGGACGAGCGGGCGATGCCGGTTTCACCGAGGAACTGCTGGAACTGGAAGCCCACGGTGTCCTGCTGGCTCAGGGTGCGGATACGGTCGACGTATTCGATCTCCTGATAGTCCACTGACAGGTTCAGCCCTTCCAGGAAGTTCCCTGTAGGCTCCCAGGTGAAGCCGATGTTCTGGATGGTGGAGGTTTCCGGCTGCAGGTTCGGGTTGCCGGACTGACACCAGATACCGCCGATCAGCGGGGTGTTGGTGAACTCGTCCAGGCCGCTGAACATGTCGGCACAGCGGTCATCCGCCACGAAGGGACGCGCCTGGAAGGGCGTCGGAGCCAGGAAGCTCTCGCCCCATGAGGCACGCAGCGCCAGACTCGGCAGCGCTTCCCAGCGCAGTGACACCTTGGGCGTGGTGGCCTCCAGGCCGAAGTCCTTGAACTGCTCGTGTCGCACGGCGAACTGGGCAGCCAGGGTCTCCAGGATGGGCACCTCGACTTCGGCAAACACGGAGCGGGTCTCCGACACGTAGACGGCGTCCTTCAGACGCTCGCCCAGAACCTGGCTGTTGGCGTAGTCCTCACCCAGCTTGTCGTAGGGGTCGGCATAGTCCTCGATGCGAATATCCCGCCACTGGTAACCAAAGGCCATGGACACCGCACCCGCCGGCAGGTCGAACACCTCGCCCGTGGCCAGAGTCTCGAACACATCCAGGAAGTTGCGCCCGCCCAGACGATTGGGGTTGTAGGACATCATCCAGTCCACCAGCTCCTGGGGATTGTCAGTCCTGCCCTTCACGTAACGAGACGAGTAGGGCGACTGCGAGCCGAAGGGGTTGAACCACTGATTGCCGTTGGGGCCGCCCAGACCGGACATGGCCAGCTGCAGACGGCTGGAGGTCACCACGTGCTCGTCAGAGGTGTTCTTGTCCTCCTGTGCCGAGTAATAGGTGTAGCCGGTCCAGGTGCCCGCCAGATCATACTCGGCGCTGAACTTCAGACGGTTGAGGGCGTAGTCGGAGCTGACCTTCTTGGATGAGTCGGTGTAGTAGCTCGACGGCAGGTTGGCGCCGGTGTTGCCGAACACACGCCAGCTCCAGGGCGTCAAATCCACTCCCCAGGGGTTGGCGGGGTGATTCGCCGGAATCTTCATCACGGCTCGGTCATTGCCGCCGTTGGGCGAGGTGCCCGTGGTGCGGTTCTGGTTGTAGCGGTAATGATTGTTCAGCGTGACGTTCAGACGCAGCCAGTCGGCAGCATCGTAGGACAGTGTGTTGTAGAGATTCCAGTTGATCTCGTGTCGGGAATAGGCGTGCTGGATACTGTACTCATAGGTACAGTTGCCGTTGTAGATGGTCCCGGACGGGTTCGTGTACTGGCTCTCGCCATGGGCGTCGAAGCCGGCATTGAACTTGCCGCAGTCCGGATCAAGCAATACCGGGCCAGTACTGGTGCCGCCATGCGGCTGCAGCAGTTGCACACCAGGCTTCGAGTTGATCAAGCGCCGGAAGGAGCCCACCGGGCCGGAGTTTGACGCGTTGTTCGAGTTCTTCCACTCGCGCGGGCGCTCATACATCATCAACGGCGTCTGCTTCTGCGCCTCGAAGGCGCCCACATATTCGATGCCGTTGTCGAAGTTCTTGCCCCACAGCAACGAGCCTGTGAAATGTTCCATCGCACCGTCTTCGGTACGCTGGTAGTAGGTACGGGCACGCATACCCTCGAATTCCTTGATCGGGATGATGTTCACCACCCCCGCCACTGCGTCGGAGCCGTAGAGGGCAGAACCCCCGTCCAGCACCATTTCCATGCGGCTGATGGCGATCTCGGGCAAGCTGGCCGACATCAGCGGGCTCAGGGTGCGAGCGCCATCGATAAGGGTCAGAGTGGAGTTTTCCCCGAGGCCGCGCAGGTTGAAGCTGCTGTTGCCCGTCTGAGCGCCGTCGGAGGTGCCCAGCACCACGTTGACCACGTTGGTGTTCTGGGTGTAGCTGAGATCACGGATGTAGGCTCCCATGCTCGGCGCACCGGACTCCAGCAGGTCTTCCTGGGAGACGGTGTCCACGGGGGAGTTCTGGGCAAAGGCACTGTTCCTGATATAGGAACCTGTCACCACCACTTCCTCGACTTCAGGGTCATCCTGAGCCTGGACTGCAAGCGGAAACACGACGGAAGCGACAAGGCAGGAATGGATCAGATGACGCAGTTGCCCGCGTCGGGTGAAGTTAAGCATGTTTATCTCCGGTTGTTGGCTCTTGCCGCCACGATCGCAACAAGGCCTTTATTATTTGGATATCAATAGCTTAGGGCACTATAAGGCACTACTGCATGACTATCACTGGAAGACAACAGGCTGCCAAGCCATTCCGGTACAACGATATACGACCATTCACCTTATGCTGTCGGATGTAATCAGGCCCGGGAGGAAATTGCAATCCCTGATGCACTCCGAAACAACTTGTTGCCACACTTTGCATGGAACGGTCGTTCGATAAAGTGCCTCAGCTCACCTATGGCGATTGCAGCCGCGAGGCAACCCTGTGAATTCGACGGGATTCTGGAATAGAAATCGGGCGCCGCATGTTGCCACACGGTGCCCGACCCTTACGAGGAGACTGCTCTTGCTTACTGACCGGCGACTGAACGCTGCTTGGCGGCTTCGCGCTGGGCCACTATTTCCTGGTAGCCCTCTTCGTCAAGATGCGTGATCGCCAGCCAGGCGTGAGTCATTTCGTCAGCAGTGCGGCTGCCGGCCACCACCCAGAAATCCGGATCCGGATTGTTCGGGTTGTTGGCGGTGTTGTCGTACCACTGCTTGATGACCATCACGGCCCCTGTCGGGATGAGCGGCGCAACATCCGGCTCATACAGGTGGCTGTGGTGCCAGGTGGCGCTCCAGTTGGAGATCTGGCTGATCTGCTCGGTGCGACCAGTCGCCGGGTAGTAGATCTCCAGTGACGCGGCACGCATGCGCAGGTGACCGTGGGGCTGGAAGCTGTCCACGCGCACCGGATGATCGAAGGAATGGAAGCCCTGGGTCATCGCCGTGCCGTGGGGCGGCACCACCAGCTCACCTTCGTCCAGTCTGTAAAGCTTCAGATCCTGCTTGTACTTGGCCTGGGTCTCATACCCTTCCGGGTGCAGCCAGATACCGATCTCGACGACGTTGTCCTCGATCACGGTGCCCGGAGCCGTGGCACCGACACCGCCGGGGAACAGGTGAATATCCCAGCGAATGCGGGCATTGGCCGGCAGTGTGCGACACACACCTTCGGGAGCGATCTCGCCCCACTTGCCCATCGCGTATTCGGTCAGCATGCCGACGTCTTCGTACTCGCCGTCAGCATTCATGATCTCGACGTTGGAGTTGGCGTGGTGCACCACGGCCTTGGCATTGCCGGCCGGCTTCACCTGGATCGCCTTGATGCAGCGGTCAGTGGTGAGACCTGTTTCCACGAAAGGACGGTGCCACATGTCGTTGCCGAGAGCCGGCACATCAATGGGCTCGGAATCCAGCACCAGTGTGGGCTGACCGAACTGCGCGGCAAAATTCCACTCATCGCTGTCGGGCAGGTTCGCTACCGGGTGCGAGCGATCGCCCCAGTCACCTTCGGGTGCACCTTGTGCGACCCACTGGGTGATGGTGTTGATTTCTTCATCCGACAGACGCCAGTCGCCCTGCAGATCCTGAATGCCGATGTGGTCGTCGTAGGAGTAAGGTGGCATCTCCTTGTTGGCGACGCGCATGCCGATCAGCGGTGCCCAGGGGCGCACCTGCTCGTAATTGGTGAGCTGCATCGGGCCGATGGCGCCTTCGCGATGGCAGACCACACAGTTGTCCGTAATGATTTGCGCGACGTGATCCGCGTAGGTGATGGCGCCGGAATCAATGGACAGACCGGACTGCGCCTGAGCCTGACCGCTCATTCCCAATACTGCCAGAACGGCGGCACCCAGAGCCGCCTTGCCGGTGTGCCTGACGAGCCACCGCTGTTTCATCTGCATGTTCATCTCCTGTGCTTGATGAGTTGCCGGCCAGCGCGAGTACACGCACCAGACAGACGTTTTTATTTGAATTCCAACAACTTAGCGAGAGATAAGGAAGGCAATGACTATCACTGGATGACTGCATGCGAGGGGCAAATCCGGTACAACGATATACGACCATCACACCTTATGGGTCGGAATGTACGCCCGAGCGCGTGGCAAAAGCAAACGGATTATTCTCGCGTCACATTTTGTTACATTTTTGGCAACCCAAGCCCACGCCTCTGACGAGGCGCTTTTGGTGTGAGAATCGTTCCGGATGGGAGAGTCGCGTCGACAGGCCGAGGTGAGAAATCGGGCACCGCATGTCGCCATGCGGCACCCGACCCTTACGAGGAGCTCTTGCTTACTGACCTGCGACGGAACGCTGCTTGGCCGCTTCGCGCTGGGCGAGGATCTCTTCATAACCCGCGTCATCCAGATGCGTGATCGCAATCCAGGCATGGGTCATTTCGTCAGCGGTACGGCTGCCGGCCACCACCCAGAAATCCGGATCCGGATTGTTCGGATTATTGGCGGTATTGTCGTACCACTGCTTGATCACGAGCACTGCACCGGTGGGAACCAGGGGAGCAACATCTGGCTCATACAGGTGACTGTGATGCCAGGTGGCACTCCAGTTGGAGATCTGACTGATCTGCTCGGTGCGGCCGGTGGCCGGGTAGTAGATCTCCAGCGACGCCGCACGCATGCGCAGATGGCCGTGGGGCTGGAAGCTGTCGATGCGCACCGGGTGGTCAAATGAATGGAAGCCCTGAGTCATCGCGGTGCCATGAGGCGGCACGATCAGTTCGCCTTCGTCCAATCGATACAGTTTCAGGTCCTGCTTGTACTTGGCCACGTTCTCGTACCCTTCCGGGTGCAGCCAGATACCGATCTCGACGACATTGTCCTCGATCACGGTACCAGGAGCCGTGGCGCCGACCCCGCCAGGGAACAGGTGGATATCCCAACGGATGCGAGCATTGGCGGGAAGTGTGCGGCAAACGCCTTCCGGCATGATCTCGCCCCATTTGCCCATGGCGTACTCGGTCAACTGCCCATAGTCCTCATACTCGCCATCGGCGTTCATGATTTCGACGTCGGAGTTGGCGTGGTGCACGACCGACTTGGCATTCCCGGCCGGTTTCACCTGAATGGCCTTGATGCAGCGATCGGTGGTCAGTCCGGTGTAGACGTAGGGGCGGTGCCACATGTCATTGCCGATGGCCGGCACGTCGATGGGCTCAGAGTCAAGGATCAGGGTGGGTTGACCGAACTGATCCGCGAAATTCCACTCATCGGTATCCGGCAGATCGGCCACAGGGTGAGAGCGATCGCCCCAGTCCCCCTCCGGAGCACCCTGTGCGACCCATTGGGTGATGGTGTTGATTTCCTCTTCTGTCAGACGCCAATCGCCCTGCAGCTCCTGAATGCCGATGTGGTCATCGTAGGAATAGGGAGGCATCTCCTTGTTGGCCACGCGCACGCCGATCAGAGGCGCCCATGGCCGGATCTGTTCATAGTTGGTGAGCTGCATCGGGCCGATGCCACCTTCGCGGTGACACACGACGCAGTTGTCGGTAATGATCTGAGCCACATGATCGGCGTAGGTGACCTCGCCGGAATTGATGGACAGACCTGACTGTGCCTGCACAGCACCGCTCGTTCCAAGAACTGCAACAACAGCAGCTCCGAGCGCCGCCATGCGGGCGTGCATGAGGCCCCGCGAATTCATTGCGCGCATGTTCATCTCCTTTTCATCCCAAGTTGCGGCCGGGGCCAGCATTGTGCCTGGCAGGCCAGATTATTTTTAATTGGAATTCAACAAGCTTGTGTGAAAATCATAAGGCGGAAAATGACAATCACCGGATGAAAACATGCGAGGGCAAATCCGGTACAACGACCTCAGCCAATTGCACCTTATGTCTCGAATTTACGCCTGCAAGACCGCAAATGGCAACACCCGCAACAACCGTGTTGCAACTTGTTACAAATATCTTGACACCATAACCAAGCGTTCCTGATTGGAGCAAATTCTGCAATGCCCATTCTGAATCTTGCGTAAAGATGAAATTCTGCTGGCAAAAAAAATCGGGCGCCGCATGTTGCCACACGACGCCCGACCCTTTACGAGGATACTTCTACTGCTGCTTACTGACCTGCAACGGAACGCTGCTTGGCCTCTTCACGCTGAGCCACGATCTCCTGGTAACCTTCTTCGTCCAGGTGTGTGATCGCCAGCCAGGCGTGGGTCATTTCGTCAGCAGTACGGCTGCCTTCCACCACCCAGAAATCCGGATCCGGATTGTTCGGGTTGTTGGCGGTGTTGTCGTACCACTGCTTGATGACCATCACCGCGCCAGTCGGGACCAGCGGAGCGACATCCGGCTCATACAGGTGGCTGTGGTGCCATGTTGCGCTCCAGTTGGAGATCTGGCTGATCTGCTCGGTGCGACCGGTCGCCGGGTAGTAGATCTCCAGCGAGGCAGCTCGCATGCGCAGGTGGCCGTGCGGCTGGAAGCTGTCGATGCGCACAGGGTGGTCAAACGAGTGGAAACCCTGAGTCATCGCTGTGCCGTTCGGCGGCACAATCAGCTCGCCCTGGTTCAGTCGGTACAGAGCCAGGTCCTGCTTGAAGCGGGCCTCATTCTCATAACCTTCCGGGTGCAGCCAGATGCCGATCTCGACGACGTTGTCCTCGATGACGGTACCCGGAGCCGTGGCACCGACACCGCCGGGGAACAGGTGAATGTCCCAGCGAATGCGGGCATTGGCCGGCAGTGTGCGACACACACCTTCCGGAGCGATCTCGCCCCACTTGCCCATTGCGTATTCGGTCAGCATGCCGACGTCTTCATATTCGCCGTCAGCATTCATGATCTCGACGTTGGAGTTGGCGTGGTGCACCACGGCCTTGGCGTTGCCGGCCGGCTTCACCTGGATCGCCTTGATGCAGCGATCAGTGGTCAGGCCGGTTTCCACGTAAGGACGGTGCCACATGTCATTGCCGATGGCCGGCACGTCGATGGGCTCGGAGTCCAGAATCAGTGTGGGCTGACCGAACTGGGCAGCGAAGTTCCACTCATCGGCGCTGGGCAGGTTCGCTACTGGATGCGAACGATCGCCCCAGTCACCTTCCGGAGCGCCCTGGGCGACCCACTGAGTGATGGTGTTGATTTCTTCATCCGACAGACGCCAGTCGCCCTGCAGGTCCTGGATACCGATATGGTCATCGTAGGAGTAAGGAGGCATCTCCTTGTTCGCAACGCGTACGCCGATCAGAGGCGCCCAGGGGCGGACCTGATCGTAATTGGTGAGCTGCATCGGGCCGATGCCGCCTTCGCGGTGGCACACAACGCAGTTGTCGGTGATGATCTGGGCGACGTGATCAGCATAGGTCACTTCGCCGGATTCAATGCCCAGGCCGGACT
>JACCDX011284764.1_pt1 | contig 16665 bp, 14 predicted proteins | sample 7449681 | NCBI WGS metagenome assembly JACCDX01 (sample SAMN15323450, study PRJNA562643) | freshwater metagenome | isolation source: river surface water | place: USA:Blue River Watershed | collected 2017-08-18 | reverse complement strand
GAAGTGGAACCTCTTCCTGGTGGAATTCTCAATCAAGCCAGCAAAGCCGCGGCCAATGTCCAGGCAAAAGTCAACAATGTTTCCTCCAAAGTGAATGAAGCAAAGAAAACTGTAACAAAAGGTGGTAAAACAAGACGATTGAAACGCAGGGGATCTGCTTAACGACTCTTGTCCTCTTCCACTTCCACACCTGCTAATTTGTGAATATAAATCAAAAACTCTTTTGGAAATCCCCAGAAACATCCAGGCTTCGCATCATCCGCTGGAATACGACGCCCTGATACATTCTTTTTATGACTAAAGGCTACAATCACTTGCTGAGGAGGAATTTCAAGAAATTCCGATTCACGCCCCTTTACAAAGTCCTCTCCTTCTGCGAGATCCTGTTTGAAGGTAAAATGCCTGTCTTGCCACCACTGTTTGTAGAAACAGAGAGTGGCTTCCGAAATGCGCTGTCCCAGAGGAAGGTTCCAAGGAGGTGTATTCACCGCCGAAACACCTCGGAGCAAATCATAACAGGCGATTGTGGTACAACCGACTGCTTTGGGTTGCCAAGGATGTTTGGTTAGCCAAGACACACGTCGACGAATCGATGTTTCAGGATAATGATCATCATCGTCCATAAACAGGATGATATCATTCTTGGCCCTCTTGCATCCAAGATTGCGCTTCTCAGAAATAGGGGTTTTTTTGTCAAGAGGGACATAGACAACAGTCAAAGGTGAGGCTTTGAGACCGACTTGAATCACACGATCACTTGCTGATTCCTCAGGATCATCACTATCCTCCACAATCACCCATTCAATCTTGTCCTTAGGATAATCGGATAACATAATATTGTGACAGGCTAAATCAAAGAATTTGCGACGGTTGTATAAAAGGGTTACAATGGAAATAGGTGGGCAATCCTCAGCCATCAAGACAGGAGGAAGATGCTTGGGCTTTGTCTTTTTCTTGTCCTCCACTTTACTCTTGATATCAAGCCAAAACACAGAAAATGCATCAAAGAATGCTGCACGCCGTTGCTTCGCCGATCCTTTCTGTTCACTTCTGACAGTTGACAGTTTCTCCAATGTCAGCGATTGAAAATACTGGAATCCTTTCTCAAGAGACGCAAGATCAATGGACTCTAGATTGGCAAACTTCTTCAGACCCTCTCGATGAAAGGCTGTAGGAATGAGTGTAACGTGAGGACTTCTTCCATAGTCCTGCTCATAGACATCCAATTGATTTGCAAAGATATAGGCACCATTGGCTTCGGCTTCTGAAGCTGCATATCCAAAACTTTCGGCTTTGCTAAAGCACAGATGACCAGGATAAAAAGCAGCCAGACGATTTCTTTGTTCTTCATCTAGATCTTTCACTTCCACAGAGACATTACTAGACAGAGTTTCAGGAAGTTCAAGTGCAGAGGTCGTATACACTTTTACACTTGGATACGTGGATTTCCACAGAGGGAGAAGGGCCTGTGCAGCCTCTCGCTTGTTTTTACTTCCTCCCAAAAACCAAACAAATCCATCCTCAGGATCCACACTTTGGGGATGTCTGCTTTTAACTTCAGGGGAGGCCCAAGGAATGCACCACATCTGGGTATTGGTTTTGAAGGTCTCAAGAAAGCGAATTTGATCTTCACGACAACGAAAGAGAATACCATCAAAATGGGGAAGATAGGAATTCCATCCCTCCTCGTACCATTCTGTATTGCATAAAAGAATGTTTACGGAAGCCCAAGGCATCCATCCATAAATGGGAACTTCAAGGTGAAATGCAATATGAACATTCACAGGAGGTTCAAGAGGATCGGATTCACGAATATGCACAGTTCCTGATGCTGCTTTGCGAATACCCTCACGAATCATCTCAACATCCTTCTTGAGACCGAACGTATTGGACTTGTTATAAAGGATGGCAACTTCCATTTCTATCTGTTTAACAGGTAGAGCGTTTAAGCGCTATGGGAAAACAAAAACATCTTAGAGCCTTTTCGTTTGAAAATGAATACGGGAATTTAAATGCAATGAAAGGGAATAAATGGAATTCTCTTCTAAAAACCTATAAAGAAGACTATGAAACGGCTCTCCAACCTGTACAGTTTATGGCAGATGAATTTACAGCAGAACTCCAATCCCAACCGTCTCACACAAAGCCGAGTTTGGTTGGACAGGTTCTCTATGAAATGCACGGGTTCCAAACCCTTGTTTGGCAAATGGCCAATCAACAGGAAAAACATATTGCTGGTGATATTGATATTGAAGATTCAAATGTATGGGCAGTGGAAGACAATTCCAATGGAGCAGAACAATATACTGTCAAACTGTATTACAAAGGCAAAGAGAAGTGGTCTTATACAAAAGGCGTTGGACCGTTTGTTGCGACAGTTGGTTCACGGTGTTATTGTATTGAACTAGAAAACTTTTTATGGTTACGACGAGTGATTTCTGTAAATAAACTGACAGGAAAAGACAGGCGGGTAGAATTGGATATTGAAGATCCACAGTGGAACTGTCAACTTGTAAAGGGAAGTAATGAATGCCTGTTTCTAGTCGCCAACAATGCTGGACTTCAACGGTGTTGGTACAGGCAACAGAATGGTTCCTTCAAAGAATTGACAGGTTTTGATGCCTTTGTACCTGTCGGTTACCTGTCAACCAAGGCCACAAGTCCCTGTTTCTTTGGACGTCCAAAGGGGAGTCAAACCTATAAACCTGTCAACTGTTCTGGACAATTCCCTTCCTTTCAATCCAGAACACCTGAATGGTTGGATCCCAACAGACATCTCTTGTGTACACGGTCCAAGGGAAAACGAACTGTTTGGGATACAATAAAAGGAAAGCCTGTTTTGTCTTGTGTGGGCAATCTTGATGTAGACCCTCTTGGATCGTGGAGAGGGACTTCCTCCCAAATTACAGTTCAAGAACCAGGTTCTTATCGCCAGGATCTTGAAGCCTATCTTGAAAAGACAACCCTTTGTCCTTATGCAAAGAGTAAGTATACAACTGTAAAATCCAAGGATGGCACACCTGTGCCTCTGCTTCTTGTCTCCAACTGTAAACCCAAACACCTTCTTTGTATTGTGTATGGTGCCTATGGAGTTCCCACACGATTCAATACGGATCGCTGGAAACCTCTGTTAGATCGTGGCTGGGCTGTCTCGTTTGCTTTGATTCGTGGTGGAGGAGATGATAGTGATGAATGGGCAGACGAGGGGCGACGTGGAAAGAAACTGCATTCCATTGAAGATTTTGAAGCCTGCATTCGTGCAGCACGACGATACTATCATCTGCCAGCAAGCCAAACGGTGATTTATGGAAGATCTGCAGGAGGCTATACGGTAGGAGCAACTCTTTCCCGAAATGCCACGGGCAAACTATTTCAAGGAGTGTATACGGAAGTTCCCTATGTCGATGTTCTCAATACAACAAGCAATCCTGCGCTGCCTCTTACACAATTAGAGTACAATGAATTTGGAAATCCGAATCGTCTCGAAAATGCACAGGCTCTGCTCACCTTATCTCCAATGGATACACTCCCCGAAGAGGGTGCACCACGTATTTTTGTTCTTTCCCGGACAGCCCTTCAAGACAAAGAAGTCTATGCCTATGAATCTGTAAAATGGATCACAAAATTACGGGATCTTCAAAAACAGACGGATGCTCCCAAACTATTAGCCTTTGAAGAAAAGGAAGGACATTTTGCTAGTGAAGCCACAGGAATTCAGCAAAGAGCCAACGATATGTCTCTTTTCCATTCTTGGTGCATCCAGAATAAAAAATCCCATGAAGGAATATATCCAATGGCCAACACCCGTCGTAATAATGTGACTATGCGCAAGCGCCGCAATAACACCACTGCTCGCAAGAACAATGTCGTTGGAGGCAAGCGCCGCAAGGCGTCTACCCGCAAGACTCGCAAGGGTCGCAAGGGATCTCGCCGCCACTAAACCTGTATAGGTTTCATTCAATACTTCCGATATTTGAACTTCAAAATTTCAAATCCCGGATGCGGAAATTCTACCTTACAAGTAGAATACAAATGTCTGCGGCCCGCCCCAATAATACTCGTTTTTCGCCGAATATCACCGGTGTTACAATCGATCCTAGAACTGCTTTCCCCGACCAGTATGATGAGATTGTCCAGTTGAAGACGAATATCGCCACGCTTTCTGAGCAACTTCAGGACGCCGAAGCCAATGCCGCCAATGCGGCCAATGCGGTCAAGGCCATTGGTGCTCACAACATTGGAAATGCGAGTTTCCGTGGAAAGAATGCCCCGAGCATCTATGCTGCCTTCAATGAAGGAAAGAATGACTATGTTGCGAGAGGTAACTTCTCTATCAACGGATTCCCCTTCCGTGTCAACAATAACAACAGTTTCAATGCTGTCTTGGCGCAAATGAAACAGATGCGTGGCACTGTGGGTCAAACGCTCCGCAATGCTCGCACGGCCAGCAACTCTGCTAAGCAACTCCAATCTCGTTTGAAGGCGCTTGATGATCAACTCAAGGCAAAGACGGCCAAACTCCGTAAGAACGTGGCCAACGCCACTGCCAAAGCCTCCAAGGCTCAACGTAGAGGTCTCCGTCAAGTCACGGGTCCCTCCTATACCGTTCAACCTGGTACTGGTGCTGTGAGTGCCTTGAATACTGCCCTCCAACCCCCCCAGGCTCCTAAGGCTCCTAGAAAGAAAATCTTTGGTATCTTTGGTGGCCGTCGTACTACACGCAGAGCCAATCGCAGATAAGCCAATAACTAGATACATATAAACTTACTCTATTGATCTAGGAAGCCTAGTTCAATCGTTTAATTCATTTAGAAGAATAGAATGAGTGAAGAACTCAGAGAACGATATTTTACGGCTGTGAAAAGCGGAGATGTTGCACAGGCCAAGCAAACTATCGATGAACTTCTAGCCAACGGTGTAGATTTGAATAAACTTCCTCCCAAAAAACAACGAACCTATTTAACCTATGCGATACGATACAAACAGCCAGACCTCGTGAAATACTTGCTTGAGAAAGGTGCAAATGTAAATGGCCCGGACATAGTCTATACACCTTTGTTTTTTGCAACCATTCAATTGGAGAAAGACATCGTGCAACTGTTGTTGGAATATGGGGCTGATCCTAATCAGGGTTCTCGTATAAACTATATTCTACTCAAGCCGATTCATATGGCCATTGCCAAAGACCAACTTGAGATTCTCCAATTGCTTGTGGAAGGAGGAGCCGATCTCAATGACAATACCTTTCAACTCCCTCTTTCTTTGGCAATGGAAGAGAAAAAACCAGCAATGGTTGACTTTCTCTTAGAGGCAGGGGCGGATGTCAATGCAGAGGGTACGAAACCTCCTGCGTCGGTGAAAACACAATTTCCCCCTCTGATTGCTGCCATTCATTTTCAGGATATTGTCTCTTTACAAAAACTCATTAATGCAGGTGCAGATGTGAATATTGCATTTGATGGGTGGTCAGCGTTACAGTATGCTGTCCAATCTGGAATTTCTGAAATGGTCAAAACACTTTGTGAAAACGGTGCCAATGTGAATTATAAATATCCTGGAAAACTGTTCACACCCCTTATTCTTGCAGTGATTCAAAAACCTGTCTCCCTTCCAATTCTTCGGATTTTATGCGACTATGGTGCAGACAAACACGCAAAGACCTACCAGAATCAAACTGCCTTTACGTATGCACAAGGTCTAGAAGATGAAGATGAAATGAATGATGTTCTTCGGATTTTAAAAACCTGTGGAATTACAGATCCCAAAGAGGTTTTGTACAATGATGAAGCCAATGAAGTCGCAAATGAACCTGGAAAGATCAACAAGAATACAGGTGATTTTGATCTTCAATTCTTGAAAGCGATTGAAACAGGAAATCTGAAGCAGGTCAAACAACTCCTCGCCTATGGAGCAAACCTTTCAGAAAATGACTATGAACCTCTCATCCTCGCAGCAAAGACAGGAAATCTTGACCTGTTCAAATATCTGTTCACTGTTTCTCACCTGTTTTTGGATAAATCACATTCACGCACAGATCTCCTTGAAAGATTCTTGATAGCAGCAGGAAACAATCTTGAACTGTTTAAATATATTGAAAAGAAAGGAGGAAAAAATATCAAAAAAGTGATCTTGAATGTCTTGAAGTATCACATTCAAAAAATCAACAATACAATTGTTTCCTACATTCTGATCAATTATATTCCAGACATTCATCGTTTAGATCAACTACATTTCATTGATGTAGCCTACCGTGCAGGGAACAAGGAAGCCGTGCAAAAATTACTCACGTATCTCAATTTTGAGAAATTATCATCTTGGGAATATAATGAACTCAATAAACTTGTACTCCTCTTTGGAAGTATGGGAAATCTTCCTCTTCTAAAAGTATTGAAGGAGCGAGGATTTGACTTTACAGATGTTGCAGATCCTTTATGGAATCGTGTCTATGGTCGTTGGATTGACATTGAAAAATTCTTAGAAGCATCAGGATTTCCTAAACCTGCTTCTCTAACAAGCAAACTGAATACAAACAATACTCCCTATGGAGGTAAACGCAGAACACGGAAATCTCGTATTACTCGTCGGAAATCAAGCAGTCGCTCACGGAAATATTAAGCAGTTTTCGGAGAAAGAGACGCCTATGCTCATTATGCATTCCTTTTTCTTTTAACGCCTTTCTATGCTTTTCAGTACCATACCCCTTACACGATCCTATATTATAGATTGTCTGTAAGTCTGGCTCCTTTGCAACCCATTCTTCTACAACAGAATCTCGGGCCTCCTTGGCCAAAATGCTTGCTGCAGCAATGGGTAAATAGGTTGCATCACCATCCACAACTGTCTCTTGCTCGTCAATCTTTAATCCTTGAAGTTGATCCTCACGTAGGGATAGGCAACCATCAAGCAAAACACGTTCCACAGGAACAGAGAGCGCTTCAAGTGCCCTCTGGAAAGCAAGACGATTGGCATAGGTCATTCCATTTTGATCCATCTCTTTTGCAGTCACAGATCCAATTCCATAATCAATGGCTGCTGACTGAATTTGCTTCGCAATCTGTTTTCGTTTCTTGGCAGAGACCTTCTTACTATCTTTAATAAACGGAGCAACTTCACGATGCTCATCTAACCAATCCTCTTCTGGAGGCCAGATCACTGCCGCTGCATAGAGAGGTCCCCAGAGACATCCACGACCAGCCTCATCCACCCCTGCTTCCAATTTGTTATCGGTTTGAAATCGAACTTGTAAATGATTCATACGGTTCACAAAAAACAATTGCCAATTCAACTTTTACTTTACAATGACCTCAATCCAAATTTGCAGTTCCGAATTCCGAAAGACAACAGCAAATCCTCCTTCATCTGTTTGTTTTTTGGTGGGTGAGTGATATTCATAAGGTCCATTGAGAGCCATTTGATATTGATTTGTATAATCTTGCACACGTGTTTTCGCATAATCGAGAGCGTGTTGATAGGTTTTGAAAAGGTGTTTATAGCCCGTTTCAGGCATAAACGTATCTTCGTGAAAGTATTGAACAATATATCCAAGAATTTCCATTCTGCTGTACGGCAAGAGACATCTACGTTCAATTTTCCATTGATATATCAGAATATGATACCGTACATTGCTGTCCTAATATTCTTAATTGTAATGATTTTGTATGAAGTGTATAGTGATTCAGAGTCCTTTACGGATGCAAGTGGAAATCGCATTGTTGCAAAGGACGCGAGTGGCAATGTTGTGGCCAAAGATGCCAGTGGGAATGAAATCAAGATGAGTCTTGGTGATCTCTTTGCTCTTTTAGGACCCTTCAAGATGGCGGATGCCTCAGGAAATACAATCAAAGCCGCTGCCCCTGCTGCGACTAAACCCACGGAAGCCTCTACGAAAGAGATTGAAGATCGTATTGCGAAAGCAGTTGCAAAACAAGTCAAAGATGATTTGATCTCGCAACGAGCCGTGGATGAAGTCTATGATAAATATGCTCCCTGCGATCTTACCGATGCTGAAGCACAAGGTCAAGATTATGAGAAACAATATCCCCGTCCCTTGATGGGCCTTCGCAACCATCAACAACCTGATATGAGTGAATACATACGCAAAGATTCAATTCCTTGTTGGAATTGCTCAGTTCCCTAGAATTATCAACAATTCGGCGACTAATGTTTATTAGTCTAAACTGTCAACGATAATTAGGAAATGAAGGGATTGCTCTTCTTTGGTTTTTTACTCATAGTTCTTTTGGTAGCATCCTATGGTCTGCAAAAAGAAGGTTTTGTGAATCCAGGTTCAAATGCGAGTTTACTTGCTCCACAAGTCATTGTACCCAAAGTAAACCCCAAACCAGCCCCCTTAGAGATTGGAACTCCGGCTCCTTACTTGCCTCCCGTAGAAAAAGACTATGGGCCAGCCTTTGGTGATATTGCTCGTGTGAATACTCTTCCTTACAGAGACCCATCTTTGGAAGCAGCACCTTATGCACGAATTGCGGAAGTGTTAGAGAGTTTGAAGGCTTTTTTTGCCTTTGAGGCCAAGAGTCTCGAGAAGCGAAGTGATCCTCAAATTCAATTGCCTCTCACAACGGCACGGGCAGATATGGTTCGCTTAACGGATGAAGTGGCTGTCTTGAAGCGAAATCCTGGTATTGGTTCTATGTTAACACAAGGTCAAGTGGATGATATTCAAGCCAATTTAGCCTATCTTCAACGTCAATATCGCTTATCAGTCAATGCTGTTTCCGGTCGCACGGGATTGGTAGAGGGATTTGAGGATCAAGAGGTGAGTCCTCGCTTAACAGTCAAACAGGTCGAAGATCTCATTACACGAGTCAAGGTGGAAATGGCTCGCTTATCGGCTTCAGGTACAACCGATCCTTTGCTTACTGCTCGCGTAAATACTCTTCGTGATATCCAAAACAAATTGGAAACGATTGTTGTGGAAGTGAAAAATGGAACAAAGCCCGAAGCCAGCATTCCTATTTTGAAATCGGACATGGACAAGTTCTTGCCTGTAATGGGAAAACCCTCTCAACCGTTGCCTCAACTTATTAATTCGTTGAATCTTCCTGCCACACTCTCCAATCTCTTTCCCGCAACTGGATCTGGAGACATTTCAGCCTCACGAGTTGCTGAGACTTTGTTTAAAAACTACGGTGATGCAGTTCTCAAAGCCATTACTGATAATTTAATTCCTCCGAAAAAAGGTTCCGAAACACCTGTCTTTATGACGGCAGGAGCAAAGACTCCGGGTTCAGATTTGATTGCCTACCCTCGTGGTGAAATGGAGTCTGCAACTGCTGAGATGGAGGTTGACCGATTAGAGAATCGGATGACGCCTGCTGGTGCACCAGCAAAGTTTGATTGGAAGAAGAAGTCCGCTGAAATCTGTGACGAAATCCGCAAGCGTGGATTGAATCCTGGTGATTTTGGATGTTTGGATCCTTCCAAAGTCACAAGCCAAGACTTCTCGTGGAGAGGACACGCACGTATGGTCTGTACTCGTTTATTAACCACACCTGATCCCGGATTGCCTGAAACGTGTGGTTGCCCACCTTTGAACTGGCCTGGCTGGCGCAGTTAAAACCTTCTTTATGCTTAGAAGAGGCGTAATGCGTCTAACGAATTTACACATCGCAGTTATCGTGGTCGCCATTTTTGCGGCAGGATATATGTTTGGAAGAACCAATGTCTCTGTCAAAGTCACCAAAGAAGGCTATCAAGGATTTGAACTTGGGAAACCTACAAACCCTAATTGCCCTCGCTGTGGCAAGTCCTGGCCTTGCAACGGGTGTGGTCCTCAACGTCCCATCTGCCCCCCTTGCCCTCCTTGCCGAGAGCCAGACTTGAGCAAATATGTCTTGAAGAGTTCTGTTCCTCCTTGTCCCGCTATGCCTGATATGAGCCAGTATATGCTCAAGACAGAATGCCCTCCTACACCTGATCTTTCTAAATATATCTTGAAGAGTTCAGTCCCGAAGCCTCAGCCTATCATCATTGATAGCAGTGCCTGCAAGAATACCGGTGGCGAATGTCCTCGCTGCCCGAGACCTCGTTGCCCTGAAGTGAAATGCCCGCCCCCCACAAAGTGCCCTCCTCCGGCCCCTTGCCCCCGTCCAGTCTGCCCACCCCAAGTGGTCAAGTGCCGTGCTGAGGAAGGAACAATGGGAACTGTACGTCCTTATTTGGCACCCTTGTCTATGCCTGGATTTGGCTCATCCTAAAGATTCTTCTTTCCCTTCTCTATTTTATGACGAACCTCGCACTAAAATAGAGATGGATACCAGATTTTGGGGACCATCAGGATGGAGATTTCTCCATCTTGTGAGTTTTGGGTATGATCCCGCTCAAAGAAATCAAATGCTTACTTTTTTGCAAACGCTACCATTTGTTCTCCCGTGCAAATTTTGCCGATCTAGTTTGATTACGTATTATGAAGATCTTCCTCCAGAAAAGTATTTAGATTCCAAAGAGAAATTGACAAAATGGATGTGGCAAATCCACGGGAAGGTCAATGAAAAATTACGGGGTCAAGGTCAACACATTCCACCCGATCCAACCTTTGCAATGGTGAAACAAATTTATAAGGAACGACTCAATCACGGATGCACAAAAACCGAGTTTCCTGGATGGGACTTTTTGTTTTCCATTGTGGAAAATCATCCATTATCCAAAGGTGAGAAACCAACACCAATGCCCAATGCTCCACCCCTTGAGTCGATTGATCCAACCAATGTGCAGGAACTGTTGAAATGGAATTATTTGGATCCGAGCATTCGGTATCGCTATGTCTGTCAGTTCTGGGAAAGTCTACCCTCTATTCTACCCTTTCTTGAATGGCGCATCATTTGGAAAGAGCATGGAGCCGCTTTCTGCTCAACAACTTGGTCATCCAAGCAAGAGGCTTTGCGTGGGTTATGGCATATACGCTGTGCCATTAATAAAGAACTTCATCAATTAAATAAAACGTCCTTCCGTGAATTGTGCAATGATTTAAAACTTCATCGGTCAGGATGTGGAAAGTCTAGAAATGCGCGCACGTGTCGCAAAAAACGCAAACATTAATGCTCTACAGTAGATGGAGCCAACATTCTCCAATGTGTTGCTTATATTGCTGCTAGTAGCAGCCTTAAATTACCTTGCCCAAATTGCCATTCAACGAATGAAACCTCAACTCTTTGTGGGTGGCTCTTTGCAACGCGAAGGCTTTACGGTTGCAGAACAAAAAGAGGTCTATTTGAACAATGATGAACTGTATGATCATTTTTATGCTTCTATCTATGATCAACTTACCCAAAATGTCAGAATGACCCAACAGAAAGTGACACTGATTGCCACAGAATGGAAAAAGACAGGTACCTTGATGGAACAGGTGGATGCCTTGGATGCTGGCTGCGGAACAGGTGTAGCAGCAGTAGCCCTGGCAAACCTTAATGTAAACTCTGTACTCGGTATTGACAAATCCAAAGCCATGTTGGAACGCGCAGAAACAGTTACAGTAGCAGAGTCAAAACTCACGGAGGATCAAAAGAAGAAAATTACCTTCCGCCAAGGTGATCTATTAAATCCTTCTGTGGTTGGAGGTGGTGCTGTGACTCACGCCATTTGTTTGTATTTTACAGTCTACTATTTGCCTGATAAAGATGCCTTTTTCCGCAATATGTTTTTGTGGGTGAAGCCTGGAGGAGAATTGGTTGTTGAAGTGGTGAATAAATACAAATTTGATCCGATGTTGGACTCGGCAAGTCCTTGGGTAGGATTCTCACTGCAAAAATATTCCAAAGAGCGTATGACAGAAAGCAAAGTTGCATTTGATAAATTTGATTATGCAGGGAAGTTTGATTTGCGAGATCCCTCTGCGGAATTTCGAGAAACCTTCCGATTTAAGAATGGAAATGTACGCAGACAGCGTCATCGGTTTTCAATGCCGTCCATTGATGAAATTTCCAAATCAGCCAAGTCAGCAGGATGGGTCTACACAAAATACGTTGATCTTACGTTGATTGGCTTTGAATATTCGTATTTGCTCTTTTTCCGCCATCCTTAAAAGCATTTTAAGGAAGGTAGGAAAAGACTTGTCTTTTCTGTCAGCCTTAACTAGAATGAATGCCAATATACCTCTAGCATTACCACCTCCTGTTGGTATACCTCCACTTGCTCTTCCTGCTCGTATAGGCCCCCCTGTCAACAATAGACCTTATCTTCTTGGCAATGAAATCTCGTATGAAGATCTTGTTCCAGGACAGGAATATTATCAAAGAACGATATTTGGTTTGCATCCTCATTATGAACGCTTTGAACTTGTGAGTAAAACCAATGATACCTATCAGTCTCGTAATATCCAGGATAGGAATGTGTATCCTTTCAATCGTCAAGGAAATCCTCTTCCTCCTTATACTGTTCCAAGCGCCCCGTTAATACCAGGTGGTCCTCCACGAAACACCCTTACGACTCTTCCCTATATTCCAGGTCGTGTGCGTTTTTTCAAGATCTCAAACGTCAAAAAGGGTCGTCATTTGATTGGAAGTAATCTTCGTCGCAAAGTCAACCGAAACACACGTAGACAGGCGATTAATAGAGAACTAGAGCGATATGGGTTGTCCACGAATACAGGTACAGGTCCCGCAAATCTCATACGCTCCTTTGTGGGGGTTCAACCTCCCAAAGGTGCAAAAGGCGGGAAACGCACAAGAAGACAAAGACGTGCTTAAACCTTTCCCCGAATGGTAGATAGAAATGATTGATACAATTCATATATTTGATGAATTTTCTCATTCACCGGATGAATTAACCAAAGAACTTAGACACGCAAAACGAATGGCTCTTGAACCACTCGTCTTTGGTGCTCTTACACGAAAATATGGTGCCTTCTTAAAACGATTCTGGGATTCTCATACTGTACCCAAGACGAATAAGAGAATTGTGATCGTCGAGAGACGAATTCATCCTAATTTAGCCTTTGTTCTCTACAATGCAGCCTATTATGGTAGAGACTGGGGAATTACAATTCTCTGTTCAGATGTTAATTATGAATACTGCAAATTCATTGTAGGGGAGAAAGAGACTGTCTCTGTTATCCCTGTCTTTACAGGAATTGGAACTCCTGTGGAAGGAAAACAGGAATACAATCAACTGTTACAGTCAATAGGATTTTACAACCAGTTTCAGGAAGACCATTTATGTATAATGGAAACAGACTGTTATTTTCGTCGGAAAATACCTGATTGGGTTCTTGACTATGATTTAGTAGGCTGTCCCTATAAATGGGATGAGCAAATGGCAGGAGGTGGACTATCGTTTCGGAATCGGAATGCAATGCTTCAAATTTGTACGACATTTCCAGAGAAACTTGAAGCCCAAGATGTCTATCTCTGGAAAGGTGCACAGGAGTTACAAATGCGGTTACCTTCGTTTGAAAGAGCAGCCGATCAACTTACTGAATCAGTCTTTTCACTGAACCCCTTTGGTGTTCATCAATGGTGGACATTCTTTTTTCCAAATCAACTTCCAGATGCTGAAGTGTATTTCAAAGAATTAATGACGTTGCAGGCGTAGCAGCCTTTGGCAAGCGTAAATGTTCAAACAGAAATCTTGCAAGAAGAATAGAGGCTATCCTCCTTGCATGAAGAAGATTAACGACAGGCCTATTTTTGATGTCTTCCAACCTGGATTGAAACGAGGTGCCGCATCGCTTCCCTTTGCACCCCACAAACGCTATTTTTATGTTGAGCATCCTACGGAGGGCTGGAGAGTCTATCTGCGGGCTTGCTGTTTTTTACACGAAGCAGGAGTTCCCTTTGATCGAACCCGATTTTTAGTTGTGAAACGCTATGGCGGTGATCCAAAGAAACGAACGTGGGAACCTCCCAAGGGCCAAATGGAAGGAAAAGATGGTCTTCACAAAAAGGGATCCATTCTAAAATTAATGGAAGCGAATGTAAAACGAGAAGTTGAAGAAGAGGCCAAAGTAAGGAATATCCTCGCCCTTCATCATACTGGACTTGTCCTCCAAAGTCAAGAAAATGATTATCCTGAAAATCATTTCTTCCAATACCATATTTTCCAGGGATTTGTCACTCCTCAAGAAGTCTCTGCAGCCGCGGCAGAATTTGAATGGTTGCGTGAACATCCTGCTGCCTGGGAACGAATGCGCAAGGACAAACGGGAAAAAGACGATCTTGCCTGGTTTCATCCCAAATACACAGAAATGATGGGCCGTTGGTCTCCCACCATTATCACAATGTATTTAGCCGACGCCTAAAGCACACTTGGGTCAATTTGATATTCTGGATTCATTTCTACTCTAGAAACGAATTTAGAACTGTACACCTGTTTTTAATGTTTGCGAGTTTGTCTCTTGGAGACTTTGCGATGCTTTCTTGACTTGCGTTTGCCACCTGCATATTCATTGTTATTTGCAACGGCTTTCACAATGGCCGCGAGCGAGCGAGGGGAGGTTGGTGCTGCTTGTTTTTTCTTTTCCTCTTCCAATCGTTTTTCCAAAGCAGATATGGTATAATCATCAAGTTTCTCGATATTTACCCCTAAATTTGCCAATTCGGTTAAAAGGCCTTCACTGACAGGATCAATTTCGCTATCCGAGTTCTCTTCATTGCTGGCTGCCTGGGGTTCCAAATCAACAGAACTGGACGAGGAGACAGATGATGCATTATTGGATTTTGAATTGGATCCAGCCTCACTTGCAAATTGGGATTCAAGTTCATCCAGGAGTGCATCTCGCATTGCTTCCAATTCGGCTAAGGCAGGGTCAGCAACAGCAGCCTTTGGCTCTACACCCACTAAGGCTTTAATGGCTTTTCGTAGTTCAGTGCTTATAGTTTGTGCACTTTTCAATTTCTCTTCAGTTTTTTTCTTTATATTGTTTGCAGTTTTGGCTGCTTTTTCTGCTGCTACTTTCTCAAGATAGTCCTTCTTCTGTGAGGCAAGAACAGACTCTTCTGCAGTTTGAACTTTGGACACTAGTTCCTGATTCACTGGTCCTATACGCTCATATAAAACCACACGAGCACCTCCATTTCCATCACCATTGATTTTATTCATTTTAGATGGGCGGTCTTTTTCTGCAAGGGCAGACACCGATGAATCGTTACATTCAATGGATGGCTCGCCGTTTTCAAAATGATAATAAATATAGTGTCCAGAGGTTCGTCCTTTTGAAAACCTTCCTGTGTGATAAATTACTCCCCGCGGTTGGAACTCTACGCCATCAATAACTAATCGTTTATTTACAATAACTTTTCCAAAATAATAATTATTATTAACAAGGCGCTTCACTTTGACAAACAAATATTTTGTAAAGGGGAAGATTCTGTATTGCAATCCTTTTTGGGAAGCCTTCGCTTTTGATCCTTTTCCATCTCCACAGGCTTCTAACATATTTTCTCCCTCATCTAATACTTCTGGAATCTGTGCAGTATCAATGGCATCTTGAATGGATGTTACATAGATATTATTCCCTTCCTCATTATAACCCTTAATCAGCGAAATATCAAAACTACTATCAAGTATAACATTTGTTTCAATTCTACCATTTTCTCCCTTCGTTTTGTCAAGACAAACAATATTTTCAAAGCGCTCATAGGTAAACAAATATTTGAGAATCCGTAAACTGGATAGATTGGATGAAAATAAGAATGTAAAGATACGAAACAGGAACTCATCCGCATCACTTTGTTGTCCATAGACAAACGGATAGTCAAAGGGTTTTTGATTTGCCACTGGTTTCTTCGCTTCTTTTGCTCTATGCAAAGCAGCAGCCACCTCATCAGTGACACGAATAAGATCAATAAAGGCTCTATACACTTCTGTTTTTGGCGGAAGATCAACTTGCACTGATGCAAATGCAATCGGGGCCCGTATTGCATTTTTGTCAATTGTATCAACTACAGTTTTCATTATTTTTATTGCTTTTTGAATTAAAGCAAGTGGTTGTTCTTCTGTATACACTTTATCAGATGCAGTAATCTCTTCATTTGTTAATGCAAGAAGACTCTGTTTTAATTCAGGAATGTCATTTAACATCTGAATGGAGGCATTTAAATAACACCAATTGCTCGGATTCCCAATTGGACAATATCCGACAAGAGATGGAAATACTTCATTCGCTTCTGGACCAACGTCTTTTGGTTTTGGACCTGCAACTACTTCTCTGGCTTTGGCTGCAGCCTCTTCTCGGGCTTTGATAGCAGCGGCGGCGCGACTTTTTTGATAGTCCACCATCTTTTGTTTAAACAAAGCGCTGTCAAAAATGCGTTTTCCTTTCGCATCTAATTCTCCCTTAAATTTCACAAGGAGTACTTTTGCTTCTTGGGATCGAAGAAATTCTTGAAACAGAGCATCAACTTCCTCTTGGCTCACAACGGATGCAGTATTCTCTGTTCGTTCAACTTTGGAAGGAGTCCCACTAAAATGCGCTACAACCTGTAAAACATCCTCTTTATGAAGTGACGCGGCTTTCATTCCCAGTTTCGGTCGCGTGGCAATATAGTCGTCATATGTTTTTGTAGGATTGGCGGTCTTGAATTTAACAAACTCTTTGTAATGATAGCGAATACTTTGTCTGGCCTGTATTGTTTTGGCATCCTTTCCTTTGTAATTATCAAGGGTTTCTATATATTCCATGATCTCGTCTCTTGATGACATCCTTCTATT
>JACCDX011455444.1_pt1 | contig 16666 bp, 20 predicted proteins | sample 7449681 | NCBI WGS metagenome assembly JACCDX01 (sample SAMN15323450, study PRJNA562643) | freshwater metagenome | isolation source: river surface water | place: USA:Blue River Watershed | collected 2017-08-18 | reverse complement strand
TTTTAATATTAATACTAAATATGTGCAACCCACTATTAAAAATGAAGTAATACTCGACACATCTCGAATATCATTCGAAACATTGAAATTATCTATAAGTAATATTGATATTAGAAAAGAATTATTTGAGAAAGGTCGACAATCCGCATACATTTTTCTAAATGACATGAAAAAAGATACTTAAAGGATTAAGTAACTATGAGTTTGGTGATGAACTTGAATTTGGTTTTGATATACAGTTATAAAAATATTAAAAAATTGAAATGTTTTTGAAATACTTTTTTATTTTAATTAAATAAATTATAAATGAAAAACAAGTTAAGTGCAATTGAATATAATAATATTTGTAAATATTGGAGAATATTTGAAAAATTAAATGATAAATTAACCAATTTTAATAAAAGGTACAAATATAAAAATTATTCTAATGAATATGATTCTGATGATGAAATATCTGCTTCAATAGAATATAATAATAAAATACGTAATAATTATAGTATTTTAGAAAATAAGTTAAAATATTTTGAAAAAGAATATGTTAACTATATTAATAAAATTGGATTAAAACTAAATGATCCGAGTCAAGATGAATATTTATTTAATTTATTAAATAATGGCATTATATTAAAATAAAATAATATGTAAGAAGGTGTAAAAAAATTGAAATGATTTTTTTACTTATTCGAAATTAAATAAATCAATATAAGATGTTAGTTGTTTCTTGTTATATTTACGAGTTGGATAGCATGCATATGAAGTCATTCACAAATGAAAATGACGCAAAATTATGGATTATCGAATTGTTATGTGAAAAACAACTAATTAAACATGAAAACAAATATTATGTTGTATGTAATGAATGTCAATCTGAAGATGTTAAAATTGTTGAAGATGTTACTTACATAAAAAGTAGACATACCTTTACAGATATAATGTATGAAATAATGGATGAGATTTTTCCTGATTTAAAAAATAAGTCTCTCGATGAATTTAGTAAAATATTATATAATAAAACAGAAATATGTAAAATATCATATGAAAATATTAAAAAACAATTCTCGTTAGTATACATTTCAAAATATAGAGGAGAAAAACTAAAATTTCATAAAATTGGAGATTTCACAGATGAAAAAACTGCATGTGATAAAACTATTGAATGGTTAGTTAAAGATGATATGGCTGAACCATTTGATGTATATAATACTAATATATTTATAAATGATTATTATAGAGGGGAACAACTGAAACTAGGAGTAAAAGAAAAAAATATAAAAGAACATAAATATTTAGAAGATGATGAAATGATTCAATATTTATCAGATAAATGTGAAACATTAGATGATTTATTTAAGATTTGTAGATATTTTTGCGACAGTTATTTTGAAGATAGTGACGAATGGTGGATAAAAAAGGTTTAATCGTAGTGCCAAATGTGAAGATTTCGATTTAGATAGTAGTATAATTTTGATTTTTTTTTTCATAGAAGAATACAATATGTCAAGTATATTTACATTAGACAATATTGAGGATTTTTCAGAAAAACTGAATATTGACGAGTTATATGAAAAAAAACGACAGTATGATCTTATGAAATTAGAATTGTTTAATAAAATGTTGAACAATGTTCATAAAAAAATTAAATTAACATCGCAACAAAAAGTAGACAACCAGGTTTGTTGGTATTTAGTGCCTGAAACTATTTTAGGTGTTCCGAAATATGACCAAGGTGCTTGTATTGCATTTTTAATGGACAAATTGAAGACAAATGGTTTTAATGTTAGATATATCCATCCAAACATGTTGTTTATATCATGGATGCATTGGATTCCAGGATATATAAGAAGTGAAATTAAGAAAAAGACTGGGATTTCTGTAAATGAATATGGTGTAAGAATTGAAGAAAAAGAACCAGATGAAGATAAAATGATAGAAGATAATCCAAATGATTATATGCTTAAACAAAACGACCAAAACCAAAAACAAAAACAAAGAAAAGAATATACACCAATTAAATCATATAAACCATCTGGAAATTTAGTATACGACGACGATATTTTAAATCGTATTGAAACAAAATTTACTTAATTATATATTAAAACGACTTAAAGACGCAGAGTATATATTAAAACGACTTAAAGACGCAGAGTATATATTAAAACGACTTAAAGACACAGAGTATATATTAAAACGACTTAAATGTTATATATGTATATATGATTATATTAGAATGACAGATAGAGTGAAATGTTATGAAGAAGATGGTACAGATATTAAATGGGAAGATACTCAAGAATTCACATTTCCAATTAAGGGAGGCAGAGTTATCAAAGTATATGACGCAGATACTATTACAATTGCATCCAAATTATCATATGATACATCACCATTATATAGATTATCAGTGCGTTTGAATGGTATTGATACACCAGAAATAAAGGGAAAAAATATTTCGACTGACGAAAAAGAAGCTGCTAAATTGGCACGTGACTTTGTCTCTCAAATTGTTTTAAATAAATATGTCCGATTAGAAAATATTCAATCTGAAAAATATGGTAGAATATTAGCAGATGTTTACATAAATGATGTTTGTTTAAATGAGTTATTATTAAAAGAACGTTATGCTGTTAAATATGACGGTGGCACAAAACAAAAACCAATTTCATGGTTAAAATATAGAATTACTGGCGAATTATAAAATATATAATACTAAATGTTATAATATATTTAACTTTTTATCTGTCTACATTATATGAGTACAAAAACCTTAAAAAAAATAGAAAATGTTAGAAGAAAAACAAAAAGAAATAGAGAGAATATATTAAAAAAAATACCTAATATAACTAATGAACAATTAGAAATTCTTTGTAAAAAATCGCCATCTACATTTAAAAGTTTCGAAGCAAAAATTGATGATATTTTTAAGAAAAATAATCTAGACGTAACTTCTACAACATTTAATTTAGAAAAACAAATTATCAAAGATATTAAAAAAGCAGTAAGTCCATCAAACATAACACCTAACAACGACTTTTATTCTTATATCAACGAGAGATGGTTGAAAGATTTAGATGTTGAGGCATATCAAAAATATATTACACAAGTAGATGATTTTAGACTTATTCAAGATAAAGTGTATCGCGAATTAATACAAATTATAGATAATTATTTAAAAGATCCACAAACAAAAAAAACTAAAAAAGGACAATGTATAAAAAATGCATATGAATCTTTTAAAAAGTATAATACTACCCAACAAACGCGTTCTTTGGCAAAAATAATTAGTGAATATATTGATGAATTAAGAAAAGATAAATCAAATGTCTGGGAAATGCTTGCAAAACCAAACTTAAACGAAATTATTTCATATGGTGCGCCTTTTGTATGGTCTATTAATCCTGACGAAAAAAATCCGTCTAAGTATAGATGTTATTTAGAACCTCCTGAAGTTACTTTAATGGATTTGGATATTTATTATGATTATGATGATGATAGTGAAGAAGATAAGAATTATAAAAAAAAATATAGACGAGAATATTTTTCTTATTTAGAGAGATTATTTATAATTGCATTTGGAGAGAAACATGGATTTAATGTAGAAGATGTATATAATACAGAAATTGAATTACTTAATGCGACTTTATGCGAATTTATTAAAAATGAAGACGAAGATGGATATAATATAGTTACTAAAGATGAAGCCCTTAAAGACTTTGGATTTGATTGGAGCACATTTTGTAAAAATCTTGGATTTAAAGATGTGCCTGTCGATTTTATTACTTCTAATATAAATTATCTTTTATGTGGCACAAAATTATTACTTGAAAAATGGGATTCAGAACAATGGAGAACATATTGGATTTATGTTTATATAAGACAACAATGTCGATTTGATGAAAATGGCTGGAAAAATTATTATGAATTTAATGGGAAATTTTTAAGAGGACAAGAAAGTTATGTTGACGATTATATATTACCTATTTTTGGCATGAGTTTCACATTTAACACTTTTTTAACAAATGAATATATATTGCATTATAAAAATGAACAGGCAGTTAATTATGTAAAAGAAATGGTTGAAGATTTAAGACGTGTATTTGTTCGCATTATTAAACGAAATACTTGGTTACAACCTAAAACAAAACGTACTGCCATTGAAAAATTAGAAAGTATCCGATTATTAGTCGGATCACCACCTATATTGAGGGAAGATCCTTTGCTTGATTATGATCCAAATGATAATTGGGGCAATCTTCTTAGAATGACTGTCTGGAGACATAATCAAGCAATTCAATTAGTTGGAAAAAATGTAGTGGATATTCCTGTTATAGATTGGAATCAAATGCCACCTAAAATGGTAAGCACTCAAGCATATGTAGTAAATGCAATGTATACACCAACTGAAAATTCAATTTATATACCATTAGGTTATATACAAAAACCATTTGTAGATTTAGACGAAAGAGGTTTAGAATATAATTTATCACATATTGGATTTACAATTGCACATGAAATGTCTCATTCTTTGGATGATTTAGGAAGTAGATATGATAAAGAGGGTAAGTTACATAATTGGTGGACAAAAAAAGATGCAGATCATTTTAAAAAAATACAAAGTGATATAGTTAAGCAATATGAATTATTTGAAAAACGTGATGGAATTGATTTTGACGCGTGGCCAAGTATAGGAGAAGATTTAGCTGATATATCAGGATTCGCCATATGTTTAGAATATTTAAGAGACTTTCAATTAAAAAATGAAGATATTTTACCAATTCAAACATTGTCTTTCCATGCATTCTTTGTATATTTTGCGCTGCAATCTAGACAAAAAATTAGTAAAAAGGCTATTTTAGCACAATTGAAAACAAATCCACATCCTTTAGACAAATATCGATGTAATATTCCTCTCTCTAGGTCAAATGTATTTAGGGCCATTTTTAAAGTAAAGAAAGGCGATGGTATGTGGTGGCATACAACAAATTCAGTCTGGGTGAATTAATGAATCATTTTATTTGAATTTATTTGAATTTATTTATTCAATAAATTTAGCAATATTGAGAAATTTTTTCTTAATAGTTTATATAAATGGCAAGAACTCATCGTCGTCATCGTCATCGTCGTTCAAGATCTAGATCAATGGCTCGTGGCCGTATGGCTGCTCGTTCCGCTTCAGCTGCTGCTTCTCGCGCGGCTTCTGCTTCTCGTGCTGCTTCCGCCGCTGCTTCTCGTGCTGCTTCCGCTTCTCGTAGTGCTTCTGCTGCACGTTCTGCTGCTGCCGGTCGTGCTGCTTCTGCTGCCGCTTCTCGTGCCGCTGCTGCTGGTCGTGCTGCCGCCGCCGCCGCTTCTCGTGCCGCTTCCGCTTCCAGATCACGTGCTTAAATTATTAGATTAATATAATTTTAATATTTTATTAATATATAATGAGGACAAGACGTTATCGTTCCAGAAAAAATAAATCTAGAAAAATGAGAGGCGGAAAAACTGGCAAAAAATGGACTACTGCTATCGAAGCTGCTCAAAAAACACTCTCTAAAACAGGTTCTGTTCAAGCTGCTCGAAAAAGTCTTAAAAAACAAGCATTGTCCAATGCCAGAAAATTATTTGGGTCAATATAAATATAAGCAAACTATTTAAAGTCAATTTGTGATTTTATATAGTTATTACCATGACAATTCAATTATGTATTACAATATGTGCAATATTAGTAGCATTATTACCTCTAATTCATTTATGTTTTTTGTTTTTATTATTTACAATACCAAAAATATTTGAAGGTATATATAGATTTGGAATTAATAATATTGCAATTATTTCATTATATAGTTATATTGTTTATATAATTGTTAGAATTGGTGTTATTTTGATTCAAGTCTTGGAAAAAAATAATGATATTTATTAAACATTTTCAGGAACTATAACAGGATTATTTACTGGTTTTTCAATCGCAGGATTATTTGCCGTAGGATTTTCAGGAACTATAACAGGATTATTTACTTGTTTTTCAATCGCAGGATTATTTGCCGTAGGATTTTCAGGAACTACAACAGGATTATTTACTTTTTTTTCAGGTTCAGGAACTGCAGCAGGATTATTTATCGGATTTGATTTTATATTTGGATTTATATTAATTGGATCTGGATTTTCTTTTACAATTTGAGCGGTTTCTTTGGTTTGACTAATAATTTTATTTGCTTCTTTTTTTAGATGTTCAATTTGTTTTTCAGTGGTTTCTATAATTTTAGACTCCACAATTGCTTCAAACAATTGCACACCAACTACATAATCATTTTCACATTTAATATATAAATTTACTATATATTTTCTAGTTTTTTCAATTGCTTTTTGAAGAGATTCGTCAGTTAATTTTGGATTAATTCGAATTACTCGTTTGCCAGAATATGGGTCTGTCACATATGTAAACAAGTCGTTAATGACATCTAATAATTTAAATTGATTTTCTGATGCGCTTTGAATCATCTTTTTAATATTATCCGCATATTTAATAAATAAATCATCTTTTTTATTAAGTGTATATTTATTTTTCAATGCAGCAATTGGTTGTTGACACCCTGTTTTTTTATTATAATCACGAAGTTTTATGTCGGAAAATTTTTGTATAGAATCAGGCATTTTAGTATTTCCTGTAAACGCAGTGTAAAACAATGCTAAGTCTTTACGGAATTGTTTTTCTGTTTCTTTACTCATTCCATTAAATAATCCTGTAGAATAGTCATAATTATCATCTAAATAAAGACGCATCAATTCTGGAATGCCTGGTTCATCAGCAAGTGTTTTTTCTGATCCATTTTTTGTAGAATTTATGTCACATACTTTTGGTTGAATAGTAACATTTTCATTATTATTAGTATTATTATTTGTAAAATCACCCCTTTTTAATGCACGAATTCGATTATCACAAATATTCAATTTATATAATTTTCGGTTTACTCCTTTAGGAATTTTATCCTTTTCAAGAAGAGTAGTTTTAACAGTACTTCCAGTAGCATCTTTATATGTGTATACCGGATTTATTGTCATGACAATTGCCGAAAAAATATGTGCAATTTTTACATAAAATTTAGCAATTCCTATACACACACGCTTTTTTCGAATACTTTTTTGTTCATCATTTGCTACATCCATTCCATCTAAATTATCCTTATTAATAAAAATGAGTTTTTCAGATTTCATTTGGTTTACTTCTACTCCTTGTTTTATTCTTTGAGCTAAATAAGTAACATCCATATCTGTAAAATATCTGTCAATGATATCAGAAGTTAATACAACCAATTTATCGCAATATGTCTTTTCAGAAAGTTTACTTAAACTCTTGAAATCCATTGTGAGTATATAATAAGTGGCAATATAGTCTATAATATCATAAAAGTTGTCAAAGTTTTTTTGTGATTGATTAATAGATGATGTAGAACTACCCATATAATATAGACTTTTATAATTTTATTTAAAATTTTACACTTTTATATAAATATTATTTAATTTTAACAATAAGTATTATTATTTATAATTTAAATTGTTTTTTGCCTTTTCTAGTTTTAGTCTTATTATGAGAAATTGTTTTTCTTTGAATTTTCTTTTTATAATTCATTTTTTTTCTTGTTCTTCTATTTCCATTTGATTTTCTTCTATTAGATACTCTTCCACCAGATTTTGGAGAGATCATTACTTATAAAGTAATTCCAAAAGGCGGATTTTCCAATGTAGATAATAATACTGATTCATCTTGATAAATTTTTCCTTTATATATAAATTTCACATTTTGATTGAGAGAATTAATTATATTTTCTTCTAGTTTTAGTCTTATCACTCCGCTTATATTTTCTAGTCTTATATTTTCTAGTTCTAATTTTACGTCGTCTGCCTCCCTTTGAAGAAATTGGACTATAATAAGGAATAATTGGTTTATCAATCTCAGAAATATTCATTATATATTATATTTATAAAAAATCTTCACATTTGGCACCACCATATTTTCTAAAGTGGATTTATAATAAAATTGAATTAAAAATATATTATCTTATTCAAAATAATATAGAATATGAGTAAAGACAAAAGTCAAAAACGTAAAAATAATAATGTTAATAAAGCAGAATTATGGAAAATATTCGACAGTGAAATCAAAAATACTGAAAAAAAAAGTATACCACTTGAATGTATTTATGGATCTGGAAGTCGTGATTTTTGTGAGAGATGTGAAAGTATATTAGCATTTTCAGATGAAGGGTTTTTAACATGTACAAATAATAAATGTGGAATTATTTATAAAGATTTAGTTGATCAAGGTGCTGAATGGAGATATTATGGTGCAGATGATAATCAAAATTCGGATCCAACTAGATGTGGTATGCCGATCAATCCTCTTTTACAAGAATCTTCTTATGGATGTAAAGTGTTATGTATTGGATCAATGAGTTATGAAATGCGAAAAATTCGTCGTTATACTGAATGGCAATCTATGCCTTATAAAGAAAAATCTCAATATGACGAATTTCAAATTATCACAACAATGGCGCAAAATGCAGGTATTCCTAAAATGATTATTGATAATGCAATTCTTTACCATAAAAAAATTTCAGAATCAGATACCTCTTTTAGGGGTGATAATAGAGATGGTATTATTGCAGCATCCATTTACATTGCATGTAGAATTAATAACTATCCTAGAACTGCTAAAGAAATTGCATCAATCTTTCATTTAGATGCAACAAGTGCAACACGTGGGTGTAAAAATGCATTAGCCATCATTAATAATTTAGAAAAAGATATGAATAATAAGGAGAAGACTAATTTAGGCAAAACAAAACCTGAAGCATTTATAGAGAGATATTGTAGTAAATTAAACATCAATAATGAACTTACTAAATTATGTCAATTTATTTCGATGAAGATTGAAAAGATGGATATTATGCCAGAAAATACTCCTCCATCAATTGCTGCCGGAGTGGTATATTTTGTTTCGCAATTATGTAAATTAAATATTAGTAAAAAAGATGTAAAAAATGTAAGTGAAACGAGTGAAGTAACTATCAATAAATGTTATAAAAAACTTGAAAAAATTGCGGATGAAGAAAACATTATTCCTGCCGCTATTTTAAAAAAATATTCAGTGTAAAGAAAATATATAATATATTATGTCAAAATATAAGAATTTAAAATATAAATAATATTATATATTATGTCAAATGAACCATTTATTCCAAAGCGAATATTTATAGTTCCTTATAGAAATAGAGTTCAACATAAGTTTTTTTTCAGTAAATATATGAGTTTTATTTTAGAAGATAAAAATGACTATGAAATATTTTTCTCTCATCAATGTGATTCTAGAACATTTAATAGAGGTGCAGTAAAAAACATTGGGTTTATTGCTGCTAGAAATAAATATCCTGAACATTATAAAGACATTACCTTTATTTTTAATGATGTAGATACCATACCTTTCAATAAAATATTTGATTATGATACTACACATGGTGTTGTGAAACATTATTACGGTTTTAAGTATGCCTTAGGAGGTATAGTTGTAATGAAAGGTTCAGACTTCGAAAGAACAAATGGGTTTCCGTGTTTTTGGGGATGGGGAATGGAAGATAATGTATTGCAAAAAAGATGTGAAAATTTAGGGATTATTATTGACAGAAGTGTCTTTTATAAAATAGGTAGTCCAGAAATCTTACAATTGTTTGATGGTATATCAAGAATTATTTCAAAGAAGGATCCATGGAGGGGTGAATATGATAATGGGGTTGACGGTTTAAAAACAATTAGTCAATTACAATATACAATCGACGAAAAATCGGATAATCCAAATGATAATATATTTATAGTTCATAATAATAATATTAAAACAGTTAATATAAAAACATTTATGACACATATTCCATTTGGAACAGAAGAATATTATAGTTACGATTTGAGAGAACCCAAAAGGAAAATAATTAATCCAGATAAAATAAAAGAGACAAGAAAGTCAGTTGTTACCACGACTGATTGGACAAATATTCCATATTATCCTACTACCAAAGAACGGAGAGAAAATACTGCCAAATATTTGACAAGTATTGGTCGTCAAGTACCAATTCAATTATTAAAACAAATACAAGAAGATGCTATTAGAGAAATAGAAGATGATGCGTTTAATAAACCTGCAAATAACGACACATCAGATAAAGATAAAACAAGTATCATTTATCAACCTCATATACAAAATAGACATATATCAAAAATGCCAATTCATTCACAAAAAATGTATACACATCCTCCTCCTCCTCCAAACAAATTCTCTCCACAATATGCATCTTATATAGGTCTAAAACCTCGTGCACAACCTAGTGCAAAGGTGGGTTTAGGTGGTGTCAAGTTTTAAAGGAATTCCCTTAAATCTTTAAATATTCTTACGCCAAACATAAACCATTTCAGTATGATTATTTTGTCGTTTGGATTTTTTTAGAGGGAATATGATATGTGCTTCACCAAATAAGTTTTTAAGGACATTATCATATACTTCCTTACAAATATTAATAATAAAATGACCGTCTTTTTTGAGATGAGAATAGCTCTTTATAAATACTGGTTTATAAAATTTCTCATCCATTTCTTTTTTCGATTTATAACCGATATTATTGGCATATTTCTCGATAAAATAATAAGGCGGCGATGAGAATACTGTGTCATAGTCCATAACTGAATAGTCGAACTCGGCAGCATCGGCAAAATAAATACTAAATTCGGTGTCCGATTTTGTCCGCAAATATGATATCATATTATCATATGGTTCTTTCAAGTCAGTATTTATTTCGACACCATACCACGCATCCAAATTTAACGCAGCGGCACCCACAGTTGAACCACCCCAACCTGCACAGAAATTCAAGACTCGTTTGGCATTAAATCTGGTATATATCTCCATACAATTTAAGGGTCTCATTATATTAATTGCACTAATACAAATATTATATACTTCTTTTAATACTTTATATTCATGCTTGGTGTTATTTTTATTTTTAACATTATTATAATAGTCCAACATATTTTGTATAAATTTTTTCTCTCTAAATAGATCTATATTTGCTAAAAATTCAAAGTAATTTACATTATATTTTCCTTTTGTTTCTAGACGTGTAACAAAAGTAAAATAATCGACAATATTATTTCCTATTTTAGAGCGTTCTGACATTTCATAAGCATTTTTACCAATTTGCATTAATGTATTTAATTCATGTTCCATATCAATAAATTGTATACATTTAATTTTTTTTGCAATTTCTCTCTTTTGATCTTTAGAAAATGTTTCTTGCATCATTTATTATTGATTGAGAGAATAATATTATATATATATATAATGAAATCTAGAAATAGAAGAACACATAAAAAACAAAGACATCTAAAAAAGCATACCAAAAATCATAAAAAAAATAATAGAAAACATAAAAATAATATGACGCGTAAAAAGTGGCATGGAGGTGAATTGGATACTTCTGTAAAAGAGGTTGTCTCTAAAAATGTTGAACAAAAATATGTCAATTTTAGTAAAATGTTACAAGTTTCATGTAAAAATCCTGATAACTGTCTTGCTCTTGGAAAATATGACGAAATGATTAAACAATTTTTTGGTAATTTCAGAACATTAAGTTATATTGATAATTCGAATGTTAAAAGAATAGGAAATCCTTCTCAAAATGGATTTGTTATTGAATTGCCATTTAAAAAATTAAATTATACTGCATATACTGTATTGAAATGTGCAGCGAATGCTATATCTGATAATTTATTTTATGAATATTATGTTGGTAAGTATTTTATAAATAATTACATAAAAAAATTACCATGTTTTGTTGAAACATATGATTTATATCAATTTACTTCACCAATTAATTATAAAATGGTAGAAGATGCTGCAAAAAATAAAACATTATCATCATTAAATATTAGTTCAAAAATTGTAAGAGTTCCTGATATGTCTGAGAATGTTTGGGCAACTAGACAAACTGACATATTTGATTACTCATGTGGAATGAATAAATTACTTTGTGTATTAATTCAACATTTTGACAATTTCACATCTTTTGAATCTGAGAATACAGATAATTTTGACAATATTAAATATGATTATTATAATATATTATATCAAGTGTATTTTTGTTTATGTGTATTAGGTGCTAGTTATACTCATTATGATTTACACAAGGAAAATGTATTTTTATATAAACCATTTGAAGGAGATAAATGCATTTTAATGAGATATCATCGCAATAATGTTGTATATGAATTTAAAAGCGAATATATAGTTAAAATAATAGACTATGGTCGTAATTATTTTTCTAATGGACAAACATCCACATCTGAAATTGTAAAAAAAATATGTAAATCAATACATTGTTATCCAAATTGTGGTGAAAGATTTGGATATAATATAATACAAGGTTCTATAGGTGATCCAGATCTTGACTTTTACTGGATTGACCCAATCAAACCTAATGTGTCACATGATTTAAGATTTGCAAATTCAACTAAAAATACATTAATGTCAGGAATACCAGAAATTAATACATTTAAATATGATACAACATATGGCACTCCTGAAGAAATGGGTGATGCACAAAATATAAAAAGTATATTTGATTTAAGGGATATTTTGGAAACGAATTTAAATAGTTTTAATTCTCAAAAAAATAACAAAAAATATGGATCATGGAAAGTAGCAGCAACAATGGATATTTATGATGACGACCGTGAATATGATTTTGTTGTATTAGCAGACACTTAAAGATTGTTTAATGACTTTATTATAATTTAACATATAATCTTTAAAATTTGTTATTTTATTTTCAATATCACTATAATCTTCTCTCTGAACAACAGAAGGAGGAATTAACATAAACCATTTATCGACCATTTGAAGGTTTAACCAATATTTATCAATTGCATATTTATTTTTTTGATCAGGATTTTTCATATGCAATAGCACACCATCTTTAAAATTTTTTAATAGTTGTGAATAATAATGTTTTTTTACAATATATCCAGTGGTAGTTATACAATTCATTACCTGAATACAATAATGATTGATTGGTTTATATGGTAACATATTATTTCCTGCAAGTAATAATACATCCCAATTTATAGAAGAAATTAAAAAATCATATAGATTGTTTTTTAATATGTCAATGTCAATAATCTGCAAATCATCTTCACAAATGAATACATAATCATAATCATTTGCAATAGCAAATTCTAAACATTTTATATGACTAAATGCACATCCAATAGCTCCATTTTTATTTTCAATGGCATTGAATCGATTGATATTTTTAATACCAAGTTTTTTCAATTCTTTTTTAATATTAGCATTGCGTGTAGTTCGTTTTTCTAAATTAATGTAAATAGTTGGAATTTTTGAAATAAGTGTATCTTCCTTTGAAATAAGTGTATCTTTCATAAACCATAACATTTCTTTCATAGGATGATTAAATTGAAGTCTTGGTTTTTCAGGTAATTTTGTTCCGAGTGCTGAGCAACATTCAATTATTGGAATAACTTTTTCTTTAAGTTGTTTTAACGTATAATATAAATTGGAGTTATGAATAAGTACATGTAAAGGTTTTTTAATACCACACTTTGGCATATTATGTCTTATATACCAAAGTGTTTAAGTGATGATTAAATATTATTTATCTAAAGATATGTTTGTATCTGAGATTAATTTATCTAAACTTTTTTTAATGGAGTTGACTTCTCTCAATATTTTGGTTTGTTCTTCTTTTGCGTCTTCGATGTTATGTTTTGTCAATTTTCCAGAGAGAGTTAAATCTTTGATATATTCATCTAAAAGATGTAATGCTTTCATTTGATCTTTTTTTTGTTGGAGAATATAATTATGATATTTCGAATAATCTGTCTTAACAGAATCTAAAAAACAATTTTGTTTGGATAATACTCTAAGTTTTTTTTGTTTATTAATTAAATATTGTTTTTTAGAATCAATTACCTTTTGAATGTGCATAAATTGATCATCCATTTCTCGAATTGGCATAACAACTCTTATCTTATAGGGCATAAGATTATCGTTTTTTGACATACTTAAAATAAACAATTATTTTATTATTTACGAAAAAAATTTAAAATCTTTGGTATATAATATTTAGGATGTCGAAAAATAACAGTGAACCTTTACTTATGCCAGACGATAGTCGTTTTGTTATGTTTCCAATAAAACACGAAGACATATGGGAAATGTATAAAAAACAAGTGGATTGTTTTTGGAGACCAGAAGAAATTGATTTATCAAAAGATTATAAGGATTGGGACATGTTAAATGAAGACGAACGATACTTTATATCAATGATATTAGCGTTTTTTGCAGCAAGTGATGGAATAGTGTTAGAGAATTTAGCGTCGAGATTTATGAATGATGTTCAAATATCAGAAGCGCGTGCATTTTATGGATTTCAAATTGCGATGGAAAATATTCATAGTCATACATATTCAATGTTAATAGAGTCATATATAAAAGATAATTTGCAAAAAGATAAACTCTTTAATGCAATAACACATTATCCTTGTATTAAAAAGAAGTCAGATTGGGCGCAAAAATGGATTCATGATAATAGAAGTAGTTTTGCAACAAGATTGGTAGCATTTGCATGTATTGAAGGTATTTTCTTTAGTGGTGCATTTTGTAGTATTTTTTGGTTAAAGAAGCGTGGGTTAATGCCTGGTCTAACATTTTCAAATGAACTTATTTCTAGAGACGAAGCTCTTCATTGTGAATTTGCGGTCCTTTTATATAACAAATTACAGAAAAAGATAGATAAAACGCGTATATATGAGATAATTAAAGAGGCGGTTGAAATAGAATCAGAGTTTATATGTGAAGCATTGCCATGTAAACTGATAGGTATGAATTCAGAATTGATGACACAATATATTAAATTTGTAGCAGATCGTTTATCATTACAACTAGGATATAAAAAGATATATAATGTAGAGAATTGTTTTCCATGGATGGAATTAATAAGTTTAGATTCGAAGTCAAATTTCTTTGAAAAACGTGTGAGTGAATATGCGTTAGCTACAAAAGATAAAACAGACGACATATTTGATTTGAAAGAGGATTTTTAACGAAAATCCGAAAATTCTAAAATCCGAAATTTCACATTTGACACTACAATATATCTTTATCAATTAATATGTTTTTTGTGATAGTTTTAATAATTTTATCTTCTTTTTCGTCTTCATTTCCGACTCCGCCCATGGTTTCTACTACCATTTTATTATATTTATCAGAATGTTTCGATTCGGCATATTGACAACCAGGATATTTCTCTCTATACTCAGAGAGAAGTTTGTAATTTTTTGAGGCGATCTTCTTAATAACCTTTCTAAGTTTAGTATTATTTTCATCTTCTTTTTCCCATTTATTATCGTCTTTAATATAGATAGTTTCTCTCTTTTTATCAGTACAATGGACTGGTCTTTCTGTGATATCTAGTGCTTTTAAATTGGTCGTAATTATATTTGATATATTTTCAACATACCCTATTTCCCCAAATCTCTCCAAGTCGCATAATTGGACTTTGATAGATTCAACAAAATCGTTAATATTCATGGCGTCTTTACACGTTTCATTTAAGAAAAACTGTAGATTAAATGCCTTATTATTAGAATTCGTATAAGTAGTGTTATTACAATTATAGGTTACACCATTTTTTACTAAATTATGTATGGTATTATGCTGTTCCAAAATAATTTGTTTCATCTCTTTATTATCTTTAATTAATTCCATTACTAATTCTGTAGTGATCTGTGCACCAGGGCGTACAGCACTCTGTTGACATATGTTTGTTGATGAACACGTTTTTTTATGTTTCCATAATCCTGCATTTGTTTTATAATGTTTACCACAATTTTGACAATTATGCTCACTGCTTAATTTTTGCTTAAGCAAATTTCCATTTATTTCCATGTGATGACGAGCACTTCGAAAATGATTATCTAAATTACTTTTTCGTGACGTATAATAATCACATTTTATACATACATATTTTTTGCTTAAGTTTTCATTTCCACCGATTTCCATCTGACTGAAAGGGTTAATTAATATTTCAGACTGAATATAATCATTACACGATATATCATTAGAAACATTTACTAAATTATTCGAAACTGAATTTTGCTTAATTTTATTTCCATTTATTTCCATAATATTTCCATATATAAAAATTATCTATTTTATTACGAAAAAAATATCGTAACAAATTGAAAATTATTTTTTTGGTTGTCACACGATAATTTTTAAGTATCGTCACAAATTCTGTATTTTTCATAAAATATTTTGGTTTTTCAATTTTGGACATTTATTTTTGTCCATTTTTCAAAATTTTAAAAACTTTTTTTTTGGAAAAAGTTGAATTTCCCTAGAAATAAAGCAATCGAAAAAATTGACAATTTTGCAAATATACCTACATTCATGTAGGGAAAAAAGACGAAATTCACATTCTCTTTAAGTTGTTTTTGTATAATATTATTCTCTTTAAATTGTTTTTGTATAATATTATTCTCTTTAAATTGTTTTTGTATAATATTATTCTCTTTAAATTGTTTTTGTATAATATTATTCTCTTTAAATTGTTTTTGTATAATATTATTC
>JACCDX010529673.1_pt1 | contig 16670 bp, 21 predicted proteins | sample 7449681 | NCBI WGS metagenome assembly JACCDX01 (sample SAMN15323450, study PRJNA562643) | freshwater metagenome | isolation source: river surface water | place: USA:Blue River Watershed | collected 2017-08-18 | reverse complement strand
TAATGGGTAATACGATTCAACCTTCTAATAATAATCAGCCCAAAAATATGGAATTGCCTCAAAATGATACAGGTGACAATAAAAATATTTCCAAGACTTATTTAGAGGAAAGTGCAGTTTTTAAAAAAATTGTTGATATTTCAAATGATATTTTTATGGAATACAATAATGAATTTTTAAATGCAGATTTTTGCAATAATCTTGCATTTATTTACGAGAAGAAACTCTCTAATTTTAATATTAAATTATTAAAGTCTTTATATGATAAAGTTAATGATAAAGATATTGATAAAACAATCGTCCTTACATTGCAAACATTGCCGAAAGATTATGATAAGTTTGTCGATGAACAAAACTTTTTTGGAGAGAATTTGAAAGAGAATTTTTGGAACAATGAGATAATGTTAAATCCAACTAAATTAATAACGAATGATATGAATATAAGTGTGAATAATATATCACCTTTTATTAAATCAAAAAAATACTATATCAATTCATTTCATGTAAATAATATTTTGTCTCCAAATGACAAACACAATAAGAAAAATAATAATGATTCTGTTAATGCGAGTAAAAATACGAATACAAGTACAAATATTAATACAAATATTAACGCAAATATTAACACAAAAAATACAAATTCAAATATCATGAAGATTGGTGGATTTATTAGAAAAAATAAAAAATTATTAAATAACTTTTACAAAAAAGGAGGATATATTAATAATAACAACAATAACAATAATGATAATAATGATAACAATAATGATAATAATAATAACAATAATAACAACAATGAGAATAGCAACAATAATAATAAAAACAATGAAAATAATAATACTGAAAATGAAAATAACAACAAGAGAAATAATAGAAATAAGATAAATAAAACAAACAACAAAAAAAATGAAAAAGATAGACCCAATCAAAAAGGACCCAATCAAAGAGCACCTAATCAAAGAGCACCCAATCAAAGAGCACCTAATCAAAGAGCACCAAATCAAAAAGGACCCAATCAACGACCTTTTAATAAAAAGCCCTTTAATCAAAACCATAGAATAAATACTGCTTTTAAAAATATGAATAAAAATCGCAAAAATAACATTGGTAAAAAGAATATAAATACCGTTGTTAACAAAACAATTGTTAATAATATTAAACCCAAAAACAATGTAAAGACTGAAAATACTGTTGTTAATCAAATCATCAAAAAATATTCTGTTCCAAAAGGATATTCTTTACCAGCAAAAGTATGTGATAAGGCAGACAAATGTGTTTTAACAAAAAGACAGTTGTGTACTGCAATTAGTGAAAATTTTATTGTTAGAAACAATATTATTGCCGCCATACTTACAACAATCCCTTATAAAAATGATAATGGTGATTATGAAGGAGGTATTTGTTATCAAAAGATCCTGAATATCGACAAATGTACCGTTTGTGTTCCCCAAAATTATCGTGTTTTGAAAAAGAAGGATTTGAAAACCATTTTGCCCAAGGTGTTGGAAAAGGCCGAATATTTAAAGGAGGAAGAGTGTAAAAAGAATGACGGTTTCTTTTTATCTTTAACTGCTGAAGAGAAGAAGGCAATGACAAGAATGATTTTAAAACTTACCGATGAACAAAAGAAGTATAATCCATATAAATACATTGCCAATTTTGAGATTCTCAAAAATAATTTAAAGAATACTTATTTTCAAAATTTAAATTCATTGATAGTGATTTTGGAAACAATTCAAAAGACACCAATTATTAATAACAAAACTCTCAATGAAATAAGTGAATCAACCAAAAAGATTATTGATAATATGTATAACTTATGTCATTTCTATTACGTTTATGCAATCATATCCTTAATAAATTCAGATATTGATACTTATTTGGAACAGAAAGATGAAATATCAAATGCATTAGATACAGTCGTCAAAGGACAACAATAATTTTTTATATTTTGTTTTTAATTTTTCATTTATCTTGTCTAATCATTATTACATTTCATGACAATGATTATTTATGCTGTGTAATCATCGAGACATTTGTCAATTCATTACCAAAATTCTTTAAACCATCTATTTCATTAAAAATTGTTTTACCTAAATCAACCATTGCTTTAACGACATTTATAGAAGCATCAACAACATTATCACCACCCTTTTGCTTCTTCATTTTTTTATTAACAATTTTCTTTTTCGCCATATATTATTAACAAACATTTGTTTAATAAATTAGAATATAAAAATATCTTTATAATATAAATATTATATATAATGACGACAAGTGCTAAATTAATTAAGAATAATGGTGATACTAAATATATTTGTAACATTTGTACTGAAGAGATAGAGAATGATAAAATAATTGGATTAAAATGTAATCCTTTAAAACATGTGTTTTGTTATGACTGTATATTCGATTGGTATAAACAATTGGCCAGTAAAAAATACAAATATACTGGTAATTATAATATGCAAAATATGTGTCCAATATGCAGAAAAGGAGGTGGATTATTACCAATATCACATGATAAAAAGATTAAAGGTATTCATTGTATGGTACAAACACCGGCTCAGTCAATAAAGATATGTGGTTGTAAGATTAATAATGAAACCGGATATTGCAATGCAATTGGTAATGATAAATATGGAGGTTATTGTGGAAAGCATAAGAAGATGGCATTAGTTGATAAAAAATCAACTGAAACTACAGAAGCAACTGAAAATATCGACAACAGTTATATTGTTGATCCAAATAAATTGGAACATAAATGTGGAGCAAAATTTAGAACAAAGTCAGGTTATTGTTCTTCCGTTGGAAATCCTTTATATGGTGGATTTTGTGGAATGCATAGAGATCATTTAATATTGGTTCATGCAGGCGACCAGAAACTCCCAACAAACTATAAATTACCTGATATTGAAATCTTAAAAAATATGGGTAAAGAAACGGCTAAAACATCAAATAAAACGATGAAAACAACAAAAAAAACAAATAAAAAAATAGATGACGAAATTCCAACTATTGGATTATTATTAAGCGATGATGATGAAGATGATGACTTTACAATCATCTAATCGGGTTGGGGAACCTAGGTTCCCCAAAGCCCCTCCTCTTTATTTTTTTATTGGATTAATGAACAAATGTTTATGTATTATCCAATAAATTATACAAAAAATAATAATTATATAAATAAATAAACAACTGCATTAATAAACAGTAGTAAATTGCTGTATGTGAAAAATTCCGTTTTATTTACAACATTTTCAATGAATCTCTTATTTGGGGAAATGATTAAAATATTTAAATTATTTCTAAATTCTTCCTTATTCTCAATACTTAATAATCTCTCTTTATATGTTTGATTGATAATCATACCAGAGTAGAAGATAGATATTATAAGTATCATGAATATTTTTTTTAGTATATGAGAATTTAAAAATGATAGTTTCAAAAATAGCATATAATAAAAGAGCATATAGCTCATTTCCATTAAATATGCTACATTATAAATAGGTGTATAATTATACTTTTTAACTATTTCATTATAAATATTACCGCTTATATGAGTTAAATGCAATGAGAGAGAGTAGCGAATCGTTTTTTTATATGTAATATAATGAAAAAATAGATATATAAAATAGTATTGTAAATAAACAAAATATTCCGGTTTTATAACGGGAAATTTGCAATACTGAAATATATTTTCCAGATTTTCATTATATAGTTTCTTTAAGTTATTATAGTATATATTTTCTAAAAATGAAAATATTCTTTCAGATACCCTTTTGTGAATAAACATACTTATTATATGTGTTTATTTTTTATATAAAAAAAAAATGAAATTTTTTTTTCCAGAATATATTAAACCTTAAATTTAATATAAATAGAATTAATTTTGAATAAAAATAATGTCTGAAACAGATTTTAATTTTGAAGAACTTATTACGCTCACTAATGAGAGTAAAGCGAATAAAAATAGATTATTTACAGAGAGATTAACAAGAGCGCGTAATGATGCCGTTTTGCATATTACTGAAAATGCCTATGAGAAGATGAAAGAATCCGCTAAAAATGGCTTTAGTAGAGCCACTTTGTATTCCTTTTCATGGGCAAAAGACCCAAACTCCAGAGTCGACGAAAATGGTACAAAAATAATGTTTGACGGTGATATTAGATTACTTGATCTCATTAACAAAGACCATACTGACTTCTTTAATACTTTAAATGCTCATTTTAATAAAGAGACTGATAAATTCCATTGTGGTGTCAGTAAAAATGGCAACATTTGGAATATATATGTATCTTGGGAAACAGAAGAGAAAAGAGTTGAATCTCGCAAAAGTAATGCAAAATCGAAAGAGAAGTATGTTATTAAGGCGAAAGCTAAGGCCGATACGCTTTAATTATTCATTAGCGCATATTTGCATCATTTATAAAAACTGTTAACAAAAATTGACTTAAAGAAAAGATTGGGTCGATATTTGGAACATTAGTTATCTAATTTTAACTTAAAAAAATATTAACTTAATATATTTAATATAAGACTATACAATAAAAATGGCAGACCTTAAAAGATTAAACAAAGAATTAAAAGATATGGAGAAGAATGATGTTTCAAATTTATCAGCTGGACCAGTAAATGATAATTTATATGAATGGGAAGCTGTTATATTAGGACCAACTGAGACACCATATGAAGGAGGTGTTTTCAACTTAAGTATATCAATCCCTTCAAATTATCCATTCAAACCACCCATTGTAACTTTCAAAACCAAAATATATCATCCTAATATAAATAGTTCAGGCAGTATATGCCTAGACATTTTAAAGTCACAATGGAGTCCTGCATTAACAATTTCTAAAATATTATTATCAATATGTTCATTATTATCAGATCCAAATCCTAATGATCCATTAGTTCCTGATATAGCAAATCAGTTGAAGATTTCACCAGAAGCATACAATAAAACGGCTAGAGAATGGACATTATTATATGCTTCTGGATAAAAGATATAAAAAATAATATTTATGAAAAAAATGAGTGAATTTAAGAATAAAGATTTATTATATAATATATATTATATAATAAATGGAAAATTTTAATAATGATGATAATAATTCTCTAAATAATTTAAGCAGTTTAAATTTGATGAGTGATATGTTTGGAGATAATTTTTCATATGAAATGAATGAAAGCAGTTTTGTTTTTACATTACCGTATAATGACAATTTTAATATATTTGATGCAGTTGAATCTTTGATAAATGATATTCAAAATAATCCAAGTATATTAAATATTGGTGACAATAATAATGATGAATATGTGCAGTTTGGCATTCAATTTGACATTATTAATCCAAATGGTTATGAAGAGGAAGAGACAAATTACTTTAAAACATGTAGTGAAATAAACGAGAAAGTATCAAAATCACAAAAGATTAAAGAAGGAGATAGTATAATGGGTGAACAATGCTTCATATGTATGGATGATTATAAAGTAGGTGAATTTAAAAGGGTATTACCAACATGTACTCATTGTTTTCATAAAAAATGTATAGATAAATGGTTGAAAAAGAAATCATCATGTCCGATTTGTAGAGATGAATTGATAAAATAATTAATATGAATTATTCTGCTAATAATTCATATTAACTATTTTATCAATAATCTGCGATGAATTGATAAAGTAGTTTATCTTTATCAATAATCTACGATGAATTGAGATGAATCAATAAATTTATGTCGTGTAATGTGTAGAAGTATATCTATAATAATAGTATGCACAAAACGCACCGATTAATTGTCCAATAATGGATACAATCATCTTATTAAAATTAACGTCACCATTCAAATAAAGCATTAAAGAGACAGCTGGATTTAATTGGCCACCTGAAATAAACCCAACCAATAAAATACTTATACTCAATGCTAAACCGATTTTAATCCAAGCTATTGAGTTTTTTGCATCATTTGTTGAATGAATTGATAAAATAATCACTGATAAGAAAATAAATGTTCCTAATAATTCAGCCAATAAAACATCTAACATGTTGTATATAATATATAATATATATTATATTATATGATTTAATAAAAGTTATTTAATAAAAATATATAATATTTATTCATTTATAATTTTATTTTTATATTTTGGTTTCACTTATCTTTTCGACCAATTTATCCATCTGCTTTTTGATATTCTTCTTTTGTTTGGGATCCTTTGTCATATTAGATGCCAAACTCTCAATTGCCTTCTTCATCTCCTCATTATTTCCTTGGATATTTCTAAATGATTCGTTATTTTTTAATGCTTCCAATTGCATTCTCTCAATAGATTCTTTACCACTTCTATTATTCTTAAAATTATTCATTTTGTTTCTTAATTTTTGTCTTATAATTTCCTTTCTTTTGCGCTGAATTTCATTCATATCAATGTCAATTGGTGCTAAAGATGGATTATTTTTGCTCTCTTCAAGATATGACATTATATCTTCATCTTTTATATAATCTAAAAGATTGGCAGTTTCGTTTGGAGGTGTATTATTCATTTATATATATTATAAATGAATAAATCTTTAAATTATTTAGCGCAATTATTTTTATTTTTTTTGCAATATTTCCAAAGAGAAATTATCATGCAGTATTCCTCTATCTGTTATTTCACTATCATTTATTGTCTCATTTTTTGTTGGTAAAATTGCCTTAATCTCCTCTTTTTCAACTGTACTTAAAATTTTACTTGGATATATCACGTCATAAACAACATATAAATTACCGAATTTATTGTTAGTTCCTTTAATAGGCATACCTTTGTTGGGAATTAATGTATATGCATTCTGTTTAATCATATTAATCTCTTTAAATACAATTTTATCACCGTTAATATTATTAAAAGATATTGTTTTTCCAATAATTGCATCTCCTAACATTATCTCATATCTGTATACTAAATCATTACCAACACGCAAAAATAAATGATGTTTATTCTCTTTCAATATAAATAACATATCTCCTCTATCTTCATTTGGCAAGTGATCGCCTTGTTCAGGATATATTTTATGCTCATCATTATGTGAACCGGGATCAATTGTTAAAATAAATTGTTCTTCAACCATTTTAACCTTATTTCCATTACACTCGGCACATATTGTATCAGGTACACTCTTAGTTCCATTACATTTATTACATACGCTTTGTGTTGTTTGCATCATTCCTGGACCAATCATTCTATTAATAACCTTTATGCCTTGTCCATTACACTCCATACAAATCTTGGGATTCATACCACCTTTTCCATCGCATACGTGACACAATCTCTTTAATTTCATTGTAACTTTCTTTTTACATCCGTTGTATAAATCCTTTAGACTTATTGGTATTTCAGTTATTCTTGTTTCACTCTTTTTTCTTATATTCATGTTCATATGATGAAAATGTTGATGATGATTAAATTGTTGACCAAAAGGTGATCTTCCACCAAAAAACATTTGGAAAATGTCATCTTGAGATGGCCCTGCTCCTCCACCACCTCCTGCTCCATGATTCTTCAATCCCTCTTCGCCAAATTTGTCGTAAATATCTTTCTTTTCCGGGTCACTCAAAACATGATATGCCTCAGATATCTCTTTAAATTTCGCTTCGGCCTCTTCTTTTTTTCCCGGATTTTTATCGGGATGCCATTTAACGGCAAGTTTCTTATAGCTTCTCTTTATATCCTCTTCTGTTGCATCTTGCTTAATTTCTAAAATATCATAATATTTTTTTGACATTGTGTTTATTATTTATAATTTAATACACTACTTTTTTAAGTCATTTTTTACCTATGCAATATATTCTAAAATTTCATTTATTATAGTCTCGTTATTTAATAAAGAAGTTATTATCGATTTTTTATTTTTATTATTACATTCATCGTTTTCACCATTATCGTCATTTTCATTACCATCCTCTTTACTATCATTATTAAATTGATTGCAAACTTCTAAAAAGTTTTTATGCTTTTCATAAACATATCGTTTATATTCCAAAAAAATCTCATTTTTAATGGACAGATCAGTAAAATCATCAAATAAAGTTAAAACATTAATAGTTTCGTCAGTAGTAACAAACTTACAATAACCTCCTCTATGAATTTGATATATAGCAGTAACTCTTTTTATATTAAATGTATCATAAATATCAGCTCCATATTTAACAAAATCCAACAAAAATCGAAAAAGATGACCAAACATATTTGAACTGTGAAAATACATATCATATGTTTTAAGTGCCAAATATTGAAAGGGACTTAAATAAGGTTCCATTAATGTCTTTTGATTTGGATCTGCATTATTCTTTAATAAAAATCCAATAAAATCAGCATATAAATCATAATTTACAATATTGCATACATTATTATGGAAAAATATATACAATATATTATCTCCATATCGGGTATTGCTCCTAATATTTATATCAACATAATTCTCAATTAGATATTGAAATTTCTCGCAATAATTACTCTTTGAATTAAATTGTCGATTATCCTTTTCTTTAAATAAAAAAAATTTATACATTAATGTCATTATGTGAATTAAATTATATCCATTTTTATTCCTCTTTTGAAGGTCTATTAAACCGTCATTTAATTTATTTTTAAACTCTTCAAAATCCATATTATATATTAATGCATGATCAACATAATCATCATTATGGGCTCTAAAATTCTCTCTTACAATACTATTATATATGTCTATTTTATTTAAATATTGGGAACTTAGCATTACGTTATATGATTTATGCATATTTATTATATTAATATTGTTCTAATATATAAAAAAATCAATTTTTTATATAATTTAAAAAATATATTTTAAAATAAAAGGAGGGGTTTTTAGGGGATGCGCTTTTAGCAAAGCGCAAGCTTCTCTAACGCTCGCGAACCATTGGTTCCCTAATTCCAAACTTCATCAACCAATCCATATTTTAAACACTTATCCTTATTTAGCCACAAATCGTGCTTTAAAAGATCATTCAATTCCTTCTTTGGAATTTTCGTCTTTTCACGATAAAATTCACGTATTCTCTCCATAAGCTGTTGTAAGTTCTTATATTCGTCTTCAATTTCACTCATCTTTCCCCAACAGCCAGATGAAAGCTGATGAATCAACATCTGTGCATTAGGACGAATATAACGCTTCTTTCCCATAATACTGATTAATGTACCGGCTGAAGCAGTCGCTCCATCAATAATAGTATGAATAGGCACTTTACATGCCTGAATAATATCAATCGCATTAAATGCGGCGAAAACAGAACCACCATATGAACTTATATGAATGTAAATTGGAATTTCATCAATATTTAATTTATAAGATGTCAAAATAGACTCCTCTTCAGCCTCTTTAATTAAAGCATTTAATTCATAAATTGAATCTCTATCAACTTCACTGTAAAAGTAAATATGATTATATTCTCTTTCAATACGGGAATCATGTGACTTTTTAGAAAGACCACCCAATAAATTACTTAATGCTTTATCATCCTCACTTGATTCACTGCTTGAATCATCTTTTGACCTCTTTTCCTTCTCCTTATCCTTATCCTTCTTATGTTTCTTTCCACCATAAACATAAAATATATCGCTCTTTCTTTTCAACATTTCTTTTATTTATATATAATATTTATTATATCTCTTTAAGCTAATTTGTTATCATATTTTAACTTAAAATAATGTTTATATAAATAAATATTATAAATATTATAAACCATATAATGTCATCAAGAAGACTTAAAAGAATTGCTAATGAAATTAAAGAGTTAAATGATTCAATTAATATTTTAAAAGAGAGTGGTATATATTTTCATTATAATGAAGAGGATATGAGTGTAATATATGCAATGATGGTTGGCCCTGAAAAGACACCATATGAAAAGGGATTTTATTTCTTTAAATTTAAATATCCAGAGAATTATCCAATGGAACCACCTAGTGCCAAATATTGTACACAGGGCATATTAAAAGGTAAAACCAGTAATTTTTCAGTTAGATTTAATCCCAATCTTTATACATGTGGAAAGGTCTGTTTATCGATGTTGAACACATGGAGTGGTCCAGGATGGGTTCCAACTAATACGATGTCAAATGTTTTGGTTGCGATTCAAGCGTTAGTTTTAAATGATGAACCGTTAAGAAACGAGCCGGGATTCGAAAATTCCCCCGTTGAAGAGATTAATAAGTACAATCATTTAATAGAGTATGCGAATATTGGTATTTCAGTATTAAATATGGTTGAGAATCCGCCGAAAGAGTTTGAGCCATTTCACGACATAATGAAAGATATATTTTTAAAGAATATTGATCATTATAGGAATTTTCTCGTAAAGAAGAATGAAGAATTTGACAATAAATTAATTGAATCGCCAGCATATGGAATGAGAGTTATGCCCGATTATTTAACTCTATTAAATGCAATTAATGATTTGGAAATCAAATTACAAATGGACAGAATGACAATGAAATTGCCAGAAGATGAAACGACAATTGTTTAATGTTATTTTATTATTTTATTATTTTATTCCAAAGAATTTATATCTTTGTCGATAAAAGGATTATCAAAAAAATCAATTATATCATTATCAGTATTGTTTCTATATGTTATCTTAACAAATACTTTTACAATAATCTTTTCGCCATTGTAAAAGTAAAATGTTTCCATCTTATCATAATTATTAAAATCTGATTCTTTTGTAATGAATTTATACATTTCTAAATGTTTAACAAAATTCTCTTTATTTTTAGCTATGAAATATTCATTTTTTAATTTTTCTTCTTTTTTGGCAATTTTAATCTCTTTATTATAAAAGATTTTAATAACATTACCCATTTTATAATATCTTTTTACATAAAATTTATTATTTTACGTAAAAATAAATTCCTAAATAGACCAATTTACTTCATAACCTAATTTTTTATCGATCTCTTTAAATATCTTTGATCCTAAAAATCCGCGACTAGCGCTTAATGGAGAGGGGTGAACACCAAGTACACAATTCTCTTTTTTATCAATAAACTTCATTTTCTCTTTAGCATGATTACCTAACAATAAATATACAACATCTTCATTGTTATCAGATATAAATTTGATAACATCATCTGTAAAAGGTGTCCATAACTTAATCAATATTGCAGGTGTTCCCTCCAATACAGATAATCCGCAATTAAGCAGAAATATCTTCTCTTCATAAAACCATCTCTCTAAATTTCCATGAGAAAACTCGTAGTTTTTATCGGGATAAGTATCTCTAAGCTCTTTAAAAATATTAGTTAAAGAAGGAGGTATTTTCACGTTATTATTAACGGCAAATGCGAGGCCATTAGCCTGCCCTGCACCATGATAAGAATCTTGTCCTAAAAATACGACCTTTATTTCACTAATATTCATACTAAATACGCGGAATATTTGCTCTTGGGGGGGATATATAGGCATTTGATATTCAAGTGATTTCTCGAAAATTTGTTTGATTAAATCGTTATGTTTTAAAAAAAGTGGTTTCCATGATTCATGGATATAAGGATACTCTTCAAGAATGCTCATTTTCAAAATCTTTTTTAATATTATTAATTTGTTGATTTATTTATTAATTGATTTATTTATTAATTAATTAACTAATCAATTTATTTATAATATTCAATACTATTGCTATTATAAACAAATAAAAAATCAATTTTTTTATCTTTTAATAATAATAATGATTAAGTATCTATATCCAATTATTATTTTTTTTATGATATTTATTATTTTTTATTTAATAAATAATTTATTAAAAAGAGATATACAAGAGAATTATCAAGGTATAATTAGTGATTCTTTTTTTGAAGAATTAAAAAAAAAGAAATATGATGTTAATCAAGAGAACAAAATAATCACTTATAATGGTAATTCAATAAGTTATAGCAAACATTTTAACAGTGATGAAGCTGTAAAAAATGCGAAAAATAAAATCATAACATCACAAATATTATCAAAAAATAATATACCTATACCGAAATTTATAAAGATAGATATACCAACTTCAGTTAATAATGTCCAAAATTTAATTCATAATAATGGTATAGAGTATCCTGTAGTAATTAAACCAGTTAATGGAACTTTCGGGTATGATGTAATGACTGATTTGGAAACAACTGAAGAGCTAAATGATACATTAAAATACTTTGAAGAGAATGGATATAGTGAGGTTACATTAGAAGAGCAAATTGATGGAGATTGTTATCGCATATTTGTTTTTAATGGTAATGTTTTAGATGTGATAAAGAGGGAAAAACCATATATAATAGGTAATGGAAAGGATACCGTTGCCAAATTGATAGAGAAAAGAAATGAAGAGCAATTAAAAATGGATTTAATGGAAATAAAGAATATATCAGAAATTGTTATTGAAAAACAGGGATATACTTTGGATTCAGTATTGGATAATGGAAAAAAGATATATATATCCAATGTTATTAATATGCATAATGGGGCTAGAATATCAAGAATTCCATTGGAAAATATTCCCGATAAAAATATTAAATTATTCATTGCAGTTAATAAAGCGATGGATATTAAGTGTTCGGGAATAGATTTTTTGTCAAATGATATATGTATTCCATATGATGAAAATAATGGAAGAGTATTGGAGGTAAATGGTACACCTGATACGGAAATACATCAAAAAATAAAAGATTATAATTTTTTTGAAAGATTGGTTAATTCAATATTTTGATAATTTTATTGTTAACAGAATTAAATAATTAATAATAAAAAAAAATGATTTTTTATTATTATCAAATGTTATTTCACTATATAAAAATATAAAAATAATATATATAATTAATATAAAATGCAATTTTGTAAAGAGTGTGATAATAAGCTGTTTCCAATTGAAGAGGATAATCAATTATGGAATAAATGTTTAGATTGCGGTTTCAAAGAGGTATATAATGAGTCTATTATTGAAAAGAAGAATTACAAAAATAAAGATACTGTTTCGGCAGATAACAACAAATTTTTAATTCATGATCCTACTATTCCCCGAACTATTCATAAACAGTGTCCAAATAAGCAATGTATATCAGTAGAGAAACCGGAGTTACAAGAGGCTATTTTTATTCAAGATCCAGTAACAATCAAATTGACATATATATGTGTTAATTGCAATACTCAATGGAAATATTCTTAGTTGGGGTTAGGGAACCAAGGTTCCCCTAAAAACCCCTCCTTTTCAGGAAACTACGTTCGCAAGCGTTAGCGAAGCTTGCTCTTGCTAAAGCGCATCCCCGAACCCTTCCTTTTTTATTTATTTTTATTTATTTTTATTTAAATTTATTTTTATTAAATTGAGTTATTAATAAAGTTATTAAAAAAATTTAATTTAAAGAATGGTTATCTTATTTATAAATAAAATGAATAGAGTAGAGCAATTAGAAAAGATTCAAAAAGAGTGTTTAGAATTATTTAAGCGTAAGAATGCCGATTATGGTGATGCATTTGCAAAATATGGAATAATAGGTGTCATGATGAGAATGGAAGACAAGATGCAACGATGTCTATCCATTACTAAAAATGGTGTCAATTTAGTCAGCGATGAAGGTCTTAGAGATACTCTTTTAGACCTTCATAACTATGCTGCAATGGCGCTCATGCTGATGGATGAATAAATATTTGTAAAATATTAACATCATTATCTTCCATCTGTTCCCTTTCATCTTCTTCATTATCTTCCTCCATCTCCACAAAATAATGTGCATCTGATAATTCTTCTCTTGTTATATGTGGTTGATAATATAAAATATTATTATCATCTAGCCATCTATCTTCCGTGCAATCGCCATATTTTTCATCATTTCCTCCAAATATTACGTATTTGGAGCATATATAAGGAGTCAGTTTTTGATTTCTAACAAGTATTCTTAAACTTAAACAATCATGTACAATACTATACTCTATCTGTTCAGGTGTATATGTGTACTTATTTTTTCGAATATCATCATCTGTTAAAGATAGGAATTTATTATTCATTTTTTATTTTTATTTATATATATTTACTTTATAAAGATTTAATATTAAATGATTTAATAATCAATTTTTTATTTTATTTTTATTTATTTTTATTTCACATATGTTAACAAAAATAAAAAAATTGATTATTAAATCTACTTAAATAAAAAATATATAAATAATAGATATACACATATAAATAAGATGTTTGAAGAGGACGGAGATTACGAAAATGAAGCTACTAATGACGATATTTTTTCAGACGATGAACCAGATGTGTCTGAATTAATAGATGATGAAGAGAAAGAGAGTATGGAAGACACCTTTAAAATACTCACATATAAGAATCTTTTAGAAAATATTGAGAAAAAGCCTAAGAAAACAATCCCCAAGCTCACTAAATTTGAAAAGGCCAAGATTATTGGTGTTAGATTACAACAGCTTGCTTATGGTGCCAAACCTCGTGTAAATACATCGGGATTAAAGAGTATTCAAGAGATTGTTCAAAAGGAATTAGAAGAGAGAAAGATACCATTTATAGTTAGAAGAAATTTACCGAATGGTACTTATGAAGATTGGAAGTTGGAGGAATTCATAAAAATCTAAAATTAGGGAACCACGTTAGGGAACCTACGGTTCGCGAGCGTTAGCGACGCTTGCGCTTTGCTAAAAGCGCATCCCCTAAAAACCCCTCCCTTTTCTTTACAATTTATTTTCATAATTTATTTTTATAATTTATTATTTTTATTAACAATAAATCAATTGTTAATAAATTCATTTTTTATTTTTATTAACAAAATAATAATAATTATCATTTTTGTTAACAATAAAATACATATTTTGTTAACAAAAATATTTTTATCAATACTTTATCAATAAATATTTTACAATGATTTCACAATGTTCGTTTAAAATATGGGAAAACTCAAGGAAAAAATAAAAAAAATAATTTAATCATTAATTTATTTATTAAAAAATTTAAATTAAATTGTTATGAACTAAAAGTACTTAAAGAGATACTATTAGTATATATTATAAATAAAAATGCAAGCCCAACAATCAACTCAATCAACTGTTAATAATAAGAAGACCGCCACCACCAAGGGTGGTAAGAAGAACGCCTCTAAGACTGAGGTTCAAACTAACACCGCTGTCGAACAACCTGTTGTTCAATCTACTACTCCCGCACCTGTTGTTCAACAGGTTGCTCCTGTTGCTACTCCCGCTCCTACCACCACCACTCAATCAACTGCTCCCGCCACTACCACCGAAGTCGAAGTTCAAGAATTCGATTTCAACACTCTTTTTGATTTCATGAATACCACCAGTGACAAGTTCACTGAATTCACCAAGGTTTTCAAGGATTCTGTCCTTACCAAGGAGGAGAGAGGTAAGGTTGAGTCATCTCTTAAGAGATTAAACAAGAGTTATTCTACTCTTCAAACCTCTTACAGTGAGTATCTCTCAAGACAAGTCTCCTCTTTGGAGAAGAACTCCAGTAAGCAATCTGGCGGTGCCAAGAAGGTTACTGACAAGGAGAAGGCAGCTATCCACAAGAAGCTTGTTGTTCATCCTTTCCTCTTGAACTTCATGAAGCTTCCTGCTGGAACTCTTGTTAGTCGCAGTGATGCCCTCACTGCCATTACTGGTTTCGTCAAGGAGGAGAGAAATAACAACAATCCTGACATCGCAGTCCCCAATGACAAGAAGTCTTTCAACATCATTGGTGAGATGAAGACTTTGTTCAATGGTATTGAGCAAGTGATGAAGAGTAAGGGTCTTCTCGAGGGAAAGACCATGCCCACTCAAATCAAGTTTACTCAAATCATGCAATACATGACTCATTGCTTCCCTAAGAGTGAGACCACTACTGCTCCTACCATTGTCTAATCAGGAAACTACGTTTCCCGAACCCTTCCTTAGTATTTAAATGGTAATTTTCCAATAATTACTTGGTATCAATAGTAATTTTTTAATTTAATAAAAAACAAAATAAAAACAACTTTATTCGCGAAATTCACGTGATTTTATCATACGTTTTATGATAAAATCATTAGATCAAAAACCATAAATTTCCAACTAAGGAAAGGTGCGGAAAACGTAGTTTTCTGCTAAGGAAAGGTGCGGAAAACGTAGTTTTCTGCTTTCTGCTTAAAAAATTTTTTTAAACTTAAATTTTTTCGTCTTTAAGTAAAGGGTATCCTCTTCAAAGTCTATATAATGTTTCACTGGTACGTATTTAAATTCCTTTATTGATGATGATCCCCATATTATCTCTATATTATCAATCCTGTTGTTAATAAAAGTTGAATACAATATATTTTTAACAGGAATATTGTTCTTTCTGCTCATTTCAATAATATTTGTTGAATGTTCTTTAATTTTTTTTATAATATATATTTTTACTTTCTCTTCGATATAAGTGCGGAATATTTCACAATTCTCTTTTTTGTAATTTTCAAAATTAGACATATTTAATTTAAGTGTTATCAATTTGTCCTCTTCTTTCTCTATTAAGAACATTCCGTTAATAAATATATTAACATTTATATATTTATCAAAATCTTTGTAATCTCCATTAATTTCCTTTATCATATTATATTATAATTATTTATTTATTTTATATATTTTACAAATTTTTTTCTAACATAT
>JACCDX010474575.1_pt1 | contig 16672 bp, 16 predicted proteins | sample 7449681 | NCBI WGS metagenome assembly JACCDX01 (sample SAMN15323450, study PRJNA562643) | freshwater metagenome | isolation source: river surface water | place: USA:Blue River Watershed | collected 2017-08-18 | reverse complement strand
CGTTCTCGGCGCCCATTTCCTCGCGGGCGATGCGGAAGGCCTCGCCCATGCCAACGATCTGGTGCACGGGCAGCGTGCCGGAGCGCATGCCACGCTCGTGGCCGCCGCCGTGCATCTGCGCTTCGAGACGGATGCGGGGCTTGCGTCGCACGTACAGCGCACCGATGCCCTTGGGGCCGTAGCTCTTGTGCGAGGCCAGGCTCATCAGGTCGATGGGCAGCGTGGCGAGGTCGATTTCGACCTTGCCGGTGGCCTGAGCCGCGTCGACGTGGAAGATGACGCCGCGCTCGCGGCACAAGTTGCCCAGTGCGACGACATCCTGAATGACGCCGATCTCGTTGTTCACGAACATGACCGAGGCCAGGATGGTGTCCGGGCGCAATGCGGCCTTGAAGGCTTCCAGGTCGACGAGGCCGTTTTCCAGCACATCGAGATAGGTCACGTCAAAGCCCTGGCGCTCCAGCTCACGCATGGTGTCGAGCACGGCCTTGTGCTCGGTCTTCACGGTGATCAGGTGCTTGCCGCGCGTCTTGTAGAACTGCGCGGCGCCCTTCAGCGCCAGGTTGTTCGATTCAGTGGCGCCGGAGGTCCAGACGATCTCGCGCGGATCGGCGCCAATGAGTTGAGCCACCTGCTCACGGGCACGCTCCACCGCCTCTTCCGCCTCCCAGCCCCAGGCGTGGCTGCGCGACGCCGGATTGCCGAAGTGCTCGCGCAACCACGGAATCATCGCGTCCACCACGCGAGGGTCGCACGGCGTCGTCGCGCCGTAGTCGAGGTAGATCGGGAAGTGCGGAGTCATGTCCATGGGAACGATGTCTTGTTTGAGTTCTTCTGAAGGGCTTACTTGCTGAACGCACTGCCGAGATTGCCGCCCAGCGCGAACACCGAATTCGGCGCCGTCACGCGGATGGGCTTGAGCACCGGCTGGCTGGAAATGGCGCGCTTGACGGGCGCCGCCTCGACCTCGAAACCCTTGGCCAGCTGCTCGTCGGCGAGCTTGCGCAGAGAGACGGAATCGAGGTACTCGATCATCTTGGCGTTCAGGTTGGTCCAGAGTTCGTGGGTGATGCAGCGGCCGCTGTCCTCGCCCATGCAGTTTTCCTTGCCGCCACAGCCGGTGGCGTCCAGGGCCTCGTCCACGGCGACGATGATGTCGGCAACGGTGATGTCCTCAGCCTTGCGGCCCAGCGAATAGCCACCGCCCGGGCCGCGAGTGGACTCCACCAGTTCATGGCGGCGCAGCTTGCCAAACAGCTGCTCCAGGTAGGACAGCGAGATCTGCTGACGCTGGCTGATCGCCGCCAGGGCCACGGGGCCGGTATTCTCGCGCAGCGCCAGATCCAACATCGCGGTGACTGCAAACCGGCCTTTGGTGGTGAGACGCATAAAAACTCCTTGGCGATGGCGCCCAGACCCCAAAAGTCCAGGACATTCGATATCGGGTAAACCCGGGACGACCTGGACAATAGCCGAGCGAATCATTTCCGATGATTTTACTCGACTACTAGGGTGTTTCCGGAGTCGCCCGTAATCCCACGCCGGGAACAGGCTTTTTGCCGCAGCGCGGCGGCGCTGTCGGCAGTGTCAGCGCCCGCTGACACCCTTGCGCGCCGCCTCGAGGGGCACGACGTTGTCGTGCACCCGGGCCCCGAAGGCCTGCTCGCGCAGCTGCGCGAGTTGGTCGCGCAGCCGGGCCGCCTTCTCGAACTCCAGGTTGCGCGCATGCTCGAGCATCTGCTTTTCGAGCTGGGCAATGCGCTTGGACAAGTCCTTCTCGGACAGATCCTCCACCTGGGCCGCCGCCAGCAGCTTGGCGTCATCGCGGCCGGCCTCCTCGGAGTACACGCCGTCGATCAGGTCCTTGATGCGCTTTTGCACGCTGCGCGGCGTGATGCCGTTGGCTTCGTTGAAGGCGATCTGCTTGGCGCGGCGGCGCTCCGTCTCGCCGATGGCCTTGCGCATCGAGTCGGTGATGCGGTCTGCGTACAGGATGGCCTTGCCGTTGAGGTTGCGGGCCGCGCGGCCGATGGTCTGGATCAGGCTGCGCTCCGCCCGCAGGAAGCCTTCCTTGTCGGCGTCCAGGATGGCCACGAGCGACACCTCGGGGATGTCCAGCCCTTCGCGCAGCAGGTTGATGCCGACCAGCACATCGAACGCCCCCAGGCGCAGGTCGCGCAGGATCTCCACGCGCTCGACGGTGTCCACGTCCGAGTGCAGGTAGCGCACCTTGACGCCGTTGTCGCTGAGGTAATCGGTCAGCTGCTCGGCCATGCGCTTGGTCAGCGTGGTGATCAGCACCCGCTCGTTGGCCTCCACGCGCAGGCGGATTTCCTGCAGCACGTCGTCCACCTGGTGCGTCGCTGGGCGCACCTCAACGATGGGATCGACCAAGCCGGTCGGCCTCACGACCTGCTCGACCACCTGCCCGGCGTTGTCCTGCTCGTACTGCCCCGGCGTGGCCGACACAAACACCGCCTGACGCATCTTGCGCTCGAACTCGGCGAACTTCAGCGGCCGGTTGTCCAGCGCCGACGGCAGGCGAAAACCGAACTCCACCAGCGTCGTCTTGCGCGCGCGGTCGCCGTTGTACATGCCGCCGAACTGGCCGATCAGCACGTGGCTTTCGTCCAGGAACATCACCGCATCCGGCGGCAGATAGTCGACCAGCGTGGGCGGCGGATCGCCCGGTTGGGCGCCCGACAAATGGCGCGTGTAGTTCTCGATGCCTTTGCAGTGGCCCACCTCCTGCAGCATCTCCAGGTCGAACCGCGTCCGCTGCTCGAGGCGCTGCGCCTCCACCAGCTTGCCTTCCTTGACGAAGAAGTCCACGCGCTCGCGCAGCTCCTGCTTGATGGCCTCGGCCGCCGCCAACACCCGCTCGCGCGGCGTCACGTAATGGCTGCTCGGGTAGACGGTGAAACGCGGGATCTTCTGGCGGACCTGGCCGGTCAACGGGTCGAACAGCGCCAGGCCGTCGACCTCGTCGTCGAAGAGCTCGATGCGGATGGCCAGCTCCGAGTGTTCTGCGGGAAACACGTCGATCGTGTCGCCGCGCACGCGGAAGTGCCCGCGCGTGAACTCCATCTCGTTGCGGGTGTACTGCATGCGGATCAGGTGCGCGATGACGTCACGCTGGCCCAGCTTGTCGCCCACGCGCAGCGTCATGACCATCTGGTGGTAGTCCGCCGGCGAGCCGATGCCGTAGATGGCCGACACGGACGCGACGATGACGACGTCGCGCCGCTCGAGCAGGCTCTTCGTACAGGACAGGCGCAGTTGCTCGATGTGCTCGTTGATCGCGCTGTCCTTTTCGATGAAGAGGTCGCGCTGCGGCACATAGGCCTCGGGCTGGTAGTAGTCGTAGTAGCTGACGAAGTACTCGACCGCATTGTTCGGAAAGAAGTCCCGGAACTCGCTGTAGAGCTGCGCGGCGAGCGTCTTGTTGGGCGCAAAGATGATGGCGGGCCGCCCGAGCCGGGCGATGACGTTGGCCATCGTGAAGGTCTTGCCCGAGCCGGTCACGCCCAGGAGCGTCTGGTAGCTCAATCCGTCGTTGACGCCGTCCACCAGCTGGCCGATGGCCGTGGGCTGATCCCCCGCCGGAGGGAAAGGCTGGAACAGCTGAAACGGGGAGCCTTCGAAGCTGACGAATTCGCCCTTGCGCTCCTCGGTGTCTCCCGAGGAGACGGTCATGGCGTTCAAGGCTTCTTGCATGGGGGATTCCCTGGGTTCACGGGCAAAATCGCAGCGCTGCGGAATCAGGCAGGTTAGCGCAGACCCTGATTCTTCAACCCTCCCCTGCTGACAACGCCTTTTCAGGAACCTCCATGTCTTCTTTGTTCGCCGACGTCGCCCTGGCCCCCCGTGACCCCATCCTCGGCCTGAACGAGCAGTTCAACGCCGACACCCGGCCGGGCAAGGTCAACCTCGGCGTCGGCGTCTACTACGACGAGGCCGGCAAGCTGCCGCTGCTGAAGTGCGTGCGTGAAGCCGAGGCCGCCATGGCCGCCGCGCCCAAGCCGCGCGGCTACCTGCCCATCGACGGTATCGCCGCCTACGACAAGGCGGTGCAAAAGCTCGTCTTCGGCGCCGAGCGCAAGGACGTCGCCACCGTGCAGGCCCTGGGCGGCACCGGCGCGCTGAAGATCGGCGCAGACTTCCTCAAGCAGCTCAACGGCAGCGCCAAGGTCCTCATCTCGGACCCGAGCTGGGAAAACCACCGCGCGCTGTTCACGCAGGCCGGCTTCAAGGTCGAGACCTACCCCTACTACGACGCCGCCAACAAGGGCGTGAACTTCGCCGGCATGCTGGCCGCCCTGAACGCCGCACCCAGCGGCACGGTCGTCGTGCTGCACGCCTGCTGCCACAACCCGACCGGCTACGACATCACCGCCGCGCAGTGGGCCGAAGTGGTCGCCGTGGTCAAGGCCAAGGGCCTGACGCCCTTCCTCGACATGGCCTACCAGGGCTTTGGCTTCGGCCTGAAGGAAGACGGCGAGGCGGTGCGCCAGTTCCTGGCCGCCGGCATCGGCTTCTTCGTGTCCACCAGCTTCTCCAAGAGCTTCTCGCTGTATGGCGAGCGTGTCGGCGCGCTCAGCGTGGTGTGCAGCAGCGACGAGGAAGCCACCCGCGTGCTGTCGCAGCTGAAGATCATGATCCGCACGAACTACTCCAACCCGCCGACGCACGGCGCCCAGGTCGTGGCCCAGGTGCTGTCGGACGACAAGCTGCGCGCGCTGTGGGAAGAAGAGCTCGCCAGCATGCGCACCCGCATCAAGGCCATGCGCGGCGCGCTGGTGGCCGCGCTGAAGGCGGCCGGCGTCACGCAGGATCTGGGCTTCGTCACCGAGCAGCTGGGCATGTTCAGCTACTCCGGCCTCGCTGCTGCGCAGATGCAGCGGCTGCGCGACGAGTTCGGCGTGTACGGCGTCGACTCCGGCCGCATCTGCGTGGCCGCGCTCAATGAAGGCAACCTCCCGACGGTCGCCGCAGCCATGGCTGCCGTCATGAAGGGCTGAACGCCAGCCGCCCCAGCCCCGATGGGCGATGGATCGGCGGCCCGGCCGCCGATCCCATTGCTGCAGCGCACAAATCTGCAAGCGATTTCTGGCACCATCGGGTTCCCCTGACCCTTGCCAAGGCCGGCCATGCTGTATCAGCTCTTCGAAACCCAGCGCGCCCTGCTAAGCCCCTTTTCCGAGTTCGCGGCCGCGTCGGCCAAGCTCTACAGCCACCCGCTGTCGCCGTTCGCGCACACGCCGATGTCGCAGCGCCTGTCGGCCGGGCTGGACCTGATGCACCGGCTGGCCAAGGACTACGAAAAACCCGAGTTCAACATCAAGTCCGTCGAGGTCGACGGCGTTGATGTGGCCGTGCAGGAACTCGTCGCGCTGGAAAAGCCGTTCTGCCGGCTGCTGCGCTTCAAGCGCTACACCGACGACCAGGCGGTGCTGGCCAAGATGAAGGACCAGCCGACGGTGCTGGTCGTCGCGCCGCTGTCCGGCCACCACAGCACGCTGCTGCGCGACACGGTCAAGCAGCTGCTGAAGGACCACAAGGTCTATATCACCGACTGGACTGACGCGCGCATGGTGCCGCTGGAGGTGGGGGCCTTCCACCTGGATGACTACATCCGCTACGTGCAGGAGTTCATCCGGCTCGTGGGCGGCGCGGACAGCCACGTCATCTCCGTCTGCCAGCCCACCGTGCCCGTGCTGGCCGCCATTTCGCTGATGGCGTCGGCCGGCGAACCGACGCCGCGCAGCATGACGATGATGGGTGGCCCCATCGACGCCCGCAAGAGCCCGACGGCAGTCAACAACCTCGCGATGAACCGCAGCTTCGGCTGGTTCGAGGCCAACGTCATCTACCGCGTGCCAACCAACTTCCCAGGTGCCGGCCGCGCCGTGTACCCCGGATTTCTGCAGCACACCGGGTTCGTCGCGATGAACCCGGACCGCCACCTGTCCTCGCACTACGACTACTTCCTGGACCTCGTGCGCGGCGACGACGACAGCGCCGAGGCCCACCGCAAGTTCTACGACGAATACAACGCCGTGCTGGACATGCCGGCCGAGTACTACCTGGACACCATCAAGACCGTGTTCCAGGACTTCGCCCTCGTCAACGGCACCTGGCAGGTCGACGGCGCGCTGGTGCGCCCGCAGGACATCAGCACCACCGCGCTGCTGACCGTCGAAGGCGAACTCGACGACATCTCCGGCGCCGGCCAGACGCGCGCCGCGCATGACCTGTGCTCGGGCGTGCCGAAGCAGCACCAGAGCCACTACGACGCCAAGGGCGCCGGGCACTACGGCATCTTCTCGGGCCGCCGCTGGCGCGACAACGTCTACCCTGCGGTGCGCGACTTCATCGCCAAGTACGAGGCCGCGCCGCTGAAGCAGACGACCAAGGCCGCGCCCGCCAAGGCTCAGGTCAAAGCTCCGGTCAAGGCAGCGGCCAACACCGCCGCGCCCAAGCGTTCGCGCAGTCGTTCCGCGTGAACCTCGCCGACCTGATCGACGCCGCGCTGCCGCAGACGCAGTGCACGCGCTGCGGCTACCCGGACTGTCGCAGCTACGCGCAGGCGCTCGCCACGGGCGACGCCGACATCAACCAATGCCCCCCCGGCGGTGCCGAAGGCGTGGCCCGGCTGGCAACCCTCACCGGGCGCCCCGCCCTGCCGCTGAACCCGGTCAACGGCATCGAAGCGACGCGGGGCGTGGCCGTCATCGACGAGGCCTGGTGCATCGGCTGCACGCTGTGCATCAAGGCCTGCCCGGCCGACTGCATCGTCGGCGCGCCCAAGGCCATGCACGTCGTCGTCGCGGCACAGTGCACCGGCTGCGAGCTGTGCGTGCCGGCCTGCCCGGTCGACTGCATCTCCATGCCCGAGGTGACCACGGCGACCGGCTGGGCCGCCTGGAGTCGGGCGCAGGCGGACGAGGCGCGCGAACGCTACGACTTCCGGCAGTTCCGCCGCCACCGTGAAGCAGTCGAGAACGACGCCCGGCTGATCGCAAAGGCCGAGGCCAAGCTGGCCGATCTGCCGGCGGCGTCCGTCATCAGCGACCCCGCTCAGCTGGACCGCAAGCGTGCCGTCATCGAGGCCGCGCTGGCCCGCGCCCGGGCCAAGCGCGGCTGACGCCATCGACAATCCGCGCATGAACGCGAGCCAAGTCGAACGCTTCTTCGCCACCTTGAAGGCCGCCAACCCGTCACCGCAGACGGAGCTGGCATACGCCAGCGTCTTCGAGCTGCTGACCGCCGTGTTGTTGTCCGCCCAGGCCACGGACGTGGGCGTGAACAAGGCCACTCGCCGGCTGTTTGCGGTGGCCAATACGCCGGCCCAGGTGCTGGCCCTCGGCACCGAGGGGCTGGAGCACTACATCAAGACCATCGGCCTGTACCGCAGCAAGGCCCGGCACCTGCTGCAGACCTGCCAGATCCTCATCGAGCAGCATGGCGGCGAGGTGCCTCGCTCGCGCGAGGCGCTCGAAGCGCTGCCAGGCGTTGGCCGCAAGACGGCCAACGTCGTGCTCAACGTGGGCTTCGGCGAGCCCACGATGGCGGTCGACACCCACATCTTCCGCGTCGGCAACCGCACCGGGCTGGCGCCGGGCAAGACGCCGCTGGCCGTCGAGCTCGCATTGCTGGACCGCGTCCCCGAGGCCTACCTCGTCGACGCCCACCACTGGCTCATCCTGCATGGGCGCTACGTCTGCCAGGCGCGCAAGCCGCTGTGCCACGCATGCGCCGTGATCAACGAATGCGATCACGGCCGCCACTTAAAATCTGCCACCGCCTGATCACGAGCCCCTCCATGGCCAGCCTGACCGACCTGACCGACCGCGTTGAGCGCCTGCTCGTGCGACACGACGAAATCCTGCGCACCAACCTGCTGCTGCAGGTGCAACTCACCGCCATCACGCAAGAGCGGGACAGCCTGCGCTCCCGGCTCAGCGCTGCGCGCGCACGCGTGGACGCCCTCCTCGAGCGACTCCCGGCCGAAGCCCCGAAAGACGAAGACGCATGAAGCAGATGGAAGTCACCATCATGGGCCAGAGCTACCTGCTCGGCTGCCCGCCCGGCGGCGAAGCGGCGCTGACGGCCGCCGTCGCGCAGGTCGACCGGGAGATGAGCGCCATCCGCGACGCCGGCAAGGTCAAGGCGCGCGAGCGCATCGCCGTGCTGGCCGCGCTGAACCTGGCCTACCAGCTCGCCGACGCGCCACGCGAGACGCCCGTGGCGCCACCGGTGGCGCCCAACGAGTTCCCCGAGATCGACCCGCTGATCAAGCGGCTGGACGAGGCGCTGGGCCACGACGGCCAGCTCCTGTGAAGCGTCACGACGCGCTGCCGATCTGGGGATAGATCGGCTCGAAGGCGCCCCGGCGGATGTCTTCCAGCGTCGGTGACTCACCCGCCCACAGCACGAGCACCGGGCCGGGCACGCTCAACGTGCGCTCCAGCCAGCGGCACAGCTCGTACCGGTCCTCGTCGCCCAGCGCGGGCAGCTCGACGAAGGCCAGATAGGCCCGGCGGCGCGGAAACTCCCGCAGCGCCTTGCAAACCAGCCAGGCCCGCACCACCGGCTGGCAGCGCGACAGCTCCGCCTGCACCTCGCCCAGCTCGAAGCTGGACAGGTCGTGCCGCGTGACCCGCGAGAAGTACGACGGATCACGCAACTCCTCCCAGGCCCGCTCCTCCGCTTCGGACGCCTCCTTGCGCCGTTCGCGCCACAGTTTCAGCGCCGCCGCGTCGTGCGCGAAGCCAGCCCGCGGCGTCTCCAGCTCATTGACCGCCATGCGGGTGGCCCACCAGCGGTAGTCCTGGCTGGCGGTCCACAGGCGTTGCAGCGCCTGCAGCCGAGCGACGCGGTCACCCTCCGGCAGCGTCTGCACCAGCCCCTGCAGCGCGGCCGGATGCTCGGCGCTGCGCTGCAACGCGAGCTCGTACAGGGGGCGCAGCTCGATATTCGGGTCGAGTTGCCGGCTCAGCGACGCCTCCTCCACGAGCTCGCCGGCATTGCTGTTGGCGCGAGACGCCGCCAGCACCTTCACGCGCTCCCGCACGCGCGCCAGCCAAGCGTGCTGCAGCTTCCAGCGGCTGGCGTTCTCCCTGCACCACTGCTTGTCGAAATGAGCGATCCAGCGCGCCGCGCCATCGCCGAGCAGCGACAGCGCCCCGCGCCGCGACCAGTCCGGCAGCACCGGCTGCACGCCCAGCGCGGCCACACGGTCGCGCAGGCCGGGGTGGGTGTCGTCCAGGTCACTCAGGCGCGCCAGCGCGAGCCGCAGCGCCTCCTGCGCAAAGCCGGGCTCCGGCGCCAGGCTCAGTTGCACCCGCATCGACTCGAAGGGGCCGACCGGCAACTCGGCGTTCGCCGCGCGCCGCCAGTGGTCGGCCCAGAAGCGCTGGTGCAGCCACGCGTTCTTGACCTCGATCTCGACGAGCGCGGCCGCCGCCACGTCGCCGCCGAGCAACCGGCCCGCGATCCTGTCGGCCTCGTACTCGTCCTGGCGGGCCAGGGCGAAGGTCTTGGCCGCGAAGCGCGGGAAATACCATTTCAGGAAGGCCTGCGTCGCGGCCGACGCGATGTTCTCGTCGTCTCGCAGGCTGTCGTGCAGCTTCATCCATGACAGGCGCGTGCGGTAGATCCAGGCGGCAAAGCGGCCATGGTCGCCCCGCAGGTGGCCGTATTCGTGCGTCAACACGGCCAGCAACCTCGGCTTGTCCAAGGCCATCAGCAGCGGCAGGCCCAGCGTCAGGGTGTTGACGGCGCCACCGAACAGCCCCCAGCGCGGCGTCTGCCGAATGCTGGCATTGAAGTCTCCGTCCAGATAGACCGTATCGATCGCCGGGCCGTGAACCTTCTTGCGGATGCGCTCGAGCGCTTCGAACAAGGCCGGCGCCTCCTGTGCCGTGATCGCCACGCCTTCCGGCGCGTCGAAACGCAGCCAGAGCGCCCGCAAACTCGCCCACAACAGCCCCAGGGCACCCAAGAGGCCCCACAGCAGCCCGAAACGGAAACGGCCGTGCAGCAGCTGCGGCACCAGCCACGCCACCAGCCCCCCCGCCAGAACGAGACACCCGATGACCCAGGCATAGCCCAGCGCCGCGAAGAGCGCCACACCGCGCCGATACGCCTTGCTGTCCTGCGCACTGGCCTGTTCGCTGACCCTCACCATGTGCACGAAATCAGCGTGCTCCATAACGCTCCCTCTCTGCGGCTTCGCCGCCGCGTTTGTGTTGTCCCTCACATGCTAGCCAGAGTTGGGCCGCCCGCAGCCCTTGTGCGCGCACGGGCTTGTCCACGGCCCTAGAATCACCACCGTCCATCGCAGTCCCCGGGGCTTTTATTTCCTTCATCCGATGCTCTATGAGCAAGGGCTTGGAAAATTCCGGACGGGCGTGATCGTCTCGCGTCAGATGAACCCGAAGTCCGGCTGACCTCGCCCACCTGATTACCCCAGGGTGTTCAGGATCTCGGCCCCCAGGATTCGCGGTGGACACCTTTCCCGCGCTTAGCATCGGCCCATGAACTACTGGCTGATGAAGTCCGAGCCCGACGAAGCCTCCATCCATGATCTGCAGCGTGCCGGCACGCTGCCCTGGACCGGCGTGCGCAACTATCAGGCGCGCAATTTCATGCGTGACGACATGCGCATAGGCGACGGTGTGCTGTTCTATCACTCGTCCTGCGCCGAACCGGGCATTGCCGGGTTGGCCGAGGTCTGCAGCGCCCCGTATCCGGACGCCACGCAGTTCGATCCGGCCAGCTCCTACTACGACGCCAAATCCAAGCTCGAAGCGCCGCGGTGGGTGCACGTGGATGTGCGCTGGCGCGAGACCACGCGCCTGTTGCCCTTGACGGAGATGCGCGCCGCCCCGGAACTGGCCACCATGCGCGTACTGGAACGCGGCAGCCGGCTGTCGATCACGCCTGTTACCCCCGCCGAATGGGCGGCCGTGCTGCAGCGGCTGCGCGGCCCCTGATTCAGCCAGGGGCCCGGGCCACCCAGCCAAACACGTCAACCGAACGCAATCGACGCCAACACGACCTGATTGCCGCCGCGTCGCTGAGCTTCCAGCACCGCGTTCTCACTGGCCGCCATCAGTTCCTCCTGGGTGGAGGCCGTGTGCGGAAAGCTGGACACCCCCATCGAGATCGACAGCCCGAGGTCCTGCCCGTTCAGCACGACGATCTGCGCTGCGCTCTGCCGGCGTAACTGCTCCATGCGCGCATGCGCCGTGGCCAGGCCCACGCCGGACAGCAGCACCGCGAAGCGCTGGGCACCGATGCGGCAGGCGCAGTCCATCGCACGCGTGTTGGCCCGCAACATGCGACCGATGCCTTCCAGCAATCGCTGCTGGGCCTCGTCGCCCAGGCTTGTCGTGCCAGGCGCCGTGTCCAGCGCAATGACGACGAGGGCGAATTCCCGGTGCTCGCGCGACGACAGATCGATCTCGCGCAGCAGCTGGTCGTCGAACTGCGGCCGCTGGTAGAGGCCGGAGACATCGTCCCGCCCGGACCCCAACTGCAGCTCGCGCCGTACCTGCTCGAGTGCAGTCTGCTGTTGCTCGATCTGCGCCAGCGCCCGCTGCAGATGCGACTCGCGATGCCGCTCCTCGGTGCGTTCATGCCACACCGACAGCAGGAAATCCGGCCCCAGCGCCAGGCGTGTCACGCTGAACTCGCGGCGACGGCCGTTGATCTCGAGCTTGTGCTCCGACACCACCGGCGACCGTTGCGCCATCACGGCCTGTTCGACGCGCCGAAGCGCCACACTCTCGTCCGGCGTCAGCAGTTCCGCGTCTGCGTGACCGACCACGGCCTCGCGTTCGAACATCTGGGCCAGACCGGCACTGGCGAATACATAACGCCCGTTTGCAACGGCTTTGATGGCCGTCTGACTGCCCAACGGGCCAATCAACGAGACCAACCCCAACAATGCCTCACCGCTGAGCTCGGCGTGGGTAGCCAGCCACTGGGCCAAGCCGCCAGGCTGCGTCGCGGATGAATCGGCGGTCATGTCCATGGAATCGGTCTGATGCGATCGCAATCACACGCCATCGGTAGGGAACCGGGCAGATATGGTGTCAAGGGACTGTAGGGGCGTCGGAGCGGCCATCAAGGACCGCTCACCCCCGCGAATCGGGCCTTCCCCCCTAGAAGGCGCCGCGCATGGCGTGGCGCGCATCCTACCGAGTTTCAACACCGCAACCCGCGAGAATGCCGCAGCATTCAAGGGAGGTTTATGCAGGGTTTCGACGTGGTGGTGATTGGCGCTGGCGCCGCAGGCCTTTTCTGTGCTGGGCAGGCCGGCCAGCGGGGGCTGCGCGTCCTGCTGATCGACCACGCCCCGCGCCTGGCTGAAAAAATTCGCATCTCCGGCGGAGGGCGGTGCAATTTCACGAATCGCGACGTCGGACCTAACAACTTCCTGTCCGAGAACCCCGCGTTTTGCCGTTCTGCGCTGGCGCGTTTCACGCCGCAGGATTTCATCAAACTGGTGCAACGCCATGGGATCGCATTCCATGAAAAGCACAAGGGGCAGCTGTTCTGCGATGAATCCAGCGACCACATCATCCAGATGCTGGTGGACGAATGCTCGGCCGGCGGCGTGACGCGCTGGCAACCCTGCACCGTGGCCGACGTGCGCCCGCAGGCCGACGCCACCTTCGAGCTGGACACCTCGCAGGGGCCCGTGCACGCGCGCCGGGTGGTCGTTGCAACGGGCGGCCTGCCCGTGCCCAAGATCGGCGCGAGCGACTGGGGGCTGCGACTGGCCAAGCGTTTCGAGCATGCCATCGTCGACCCGCGCCCCGCGCTGGTGCCACTGACCTTCGATGCCGAGGGCTGGGCCCCTTTCGCTGGGCTCGCGGGCCTGTCGTTGCCAGTGGAAGTCAGCACGGGAAACGGCAAGGCACGCATGCGGTTCCTGGAGGACCTGCTGTTCACCCATCGCGGCCTGAGCGGCCCGGCCATCCTGCAGATTTCCAGCTACCGAACAGCCACCGAACAGCCCCTGCAAATCAACCTGGCCCCGGAACTCGCGCTCGACCGTGTGCTGGTGGAGGCCAAGGCGAATTCGCGCCGCCAGCTCGGCACCGAATTCGGCAGCCACCTGCCACAAAGACTGGCCGCGGCCTGGCTGGCCCGCGCCGGTCTTGACGCCAGCCGCCCCTTGGCGGAGTGCCGGGACAACGACCTGCAGCGCCTGGGCCGACAGGTGCACGATTGGCAGCTGACGCCGACCGGTGACGAGGGTTGGCGCAAGGCCGAGGTGATGCGGGGCGGCGTCAGCACGCGAGACCTGAGCTCGCAAACCTTGGAGAGCCGACGCGTGCCGGGCCTGCATTTCATCGGCGAAGTGGTCGACGTGACCGGCTGGCTCGGCGGCTACAACTTCCATTGGGCATGGGCCAGCGCAGCGGCCTGTGCCGAGGCTCTGGCCGCCAATCTTCAGCCTGCTTGACAGATTCTTGGCAGACCCTTGATTTCCCGGCTACAATCCTCGGCTTTGCTGGCAAACCCGCGCGTCGATTCGCTGCACTTCTCGGAGAAGACTCAAGAGAAGCAGTAATCCGGAACCTGCTGCTGAAACTTAGCCGCGAACACCGAGCGCAATCTGAAGGAAATACATGACCACCATCCGCGTCAAGGAAAACGAGCCGTTCGACGTCGCTCTGCGTCGCTTCAAGCGCACCATCGAAAAGCTGGGCCTGCTGACCGAACTGCGCGCCCGCGAGTTCTACGAGAAGCCCACCGCCGAGCGCAAGCGCAAGAAGGCTGCCGCCGTGAAGCGCCACTACAAGCGCGTGCGCAGCATGCAGCTGCCCAAGAAGCTGTACTGATAGCCTCTGACGCGACCCGGAGCCCCTGTTTCAGCGCGGCTCCGGTGAACTCCAAAACCCGCCACAGGACGCTGTCGCGGGTTTTTGTCTTTTTAGAACCGGAATTCCCATGAGCCTCAAAGACCGCATCACCGAAGACATGAAGGCCGCGATGCGCGCCAAGGAAAGCGACCGCCTGCTGACCATCCGCGGCCTGCTGGCCGCCGTCAAGCAAAAGGAAGTCGACGAGCGCATCGTCGTGGACGACGCCGCCCTCATCGCCATCGTCGACAAGCTGATCAAGCAGCGCAAGGATTCGATCAGCCAGTTCACATCCGCAGGCCGTGACGACCTGGTCGCCAAGGAAAGCGCCGAACTGGCCGTGCTGCAGACCTATCTGCCCGAGCGGCTGTCCGCCGAAGCGGTGGCCGAGAAGGTCGCTACCATCGTGGCCGAACTCGGCGCCAGCGGCCCTGCCGACATGGGCAAGGTCATGGCCGCCGCCAAGACCGCGCTGGGCGGCCAGGCGGACATGGGCGCCGTCTCCGCTGCCGTCAAGGCGGCACTGTCCAAATAAGGAACGCGGCCATGAGCCTGCCATTGCACTCCCTGGCGCCTGATATCTGCGCCGCGCCGCAACTGGCGCCCGAATCGATGGCCGAGGCCGCTGCGATGGGTTTTCGCAGCGTCATCAACAACCGGCCCGATTTCGAACACGGCCCCGGGCAGCCGAGCTCGGCTGAAATTGAGGCAGCTGCGCTGGCGGCGGGGCTGCAGTACCGGCACCTGCCCGTCGCGGGCGGCTATCAGTCGCCGGAAGAAATCGCGGCTTTCGCGCAGTTGCTCGAGGAACTGCCGCGGCCGCTGCTCGTCTTCTGCCGCTCGGGCTCACGCTCCGCAAGGCTGTTCATGCAGGCTCAGCAACTGGGCTGAACCCGGCCGGGACTTACCCGCAACGACGGCTCCGCGAAGCCGCCGCACCTCAAACGGTCGCTACATTGGCGGCCGTTTGCGTTTCTGCGGCCAGCTCATGAACGCCCTGCTCTCACTGGCGAGGTGCATCGACACCCTCAACGACCGCTTCGGCAGGCTGGCCGCGTGGTGCGTGTTGCTGTCCTGCTTCATCAGCGCGGCCAACGCCGTGGTGCGCTACGGGCTGGACTACAGCTCCAATGCATTCCTGGAGATCCAGTGGTACCTGTTCGCCGCTTGCGTGATGCTGGGCGCAGCCCAGGTGCTGCGGCTCAATGAGCATGTCCGGGTAGACATCATCTACAGCCGGCTGACGGGCCAAGGCAAGGTCTGCGTCGACCTGTTCGGCCTGGCCGTGTTTTTGCTGCCCGTGATGGCCTATCTGACCTGGCTCTCGTGGGGGCTGTTCATGGTCAAGCTGAATTCGGGCATGAGCCCGACCGATTCTGTCGCCAGCCTGGGTGCGGTCGGGTATGTGAGCAAGCTGCTGACGACCGGCGAAATGTCCAGCAACGCCGGAGGCCTGATCCGATGGCCGGCGGCACTGATGCTGCCACTGGGTTTTGCACTGGTCACCCTGCAGGGGCTGGCCGAAGTCATCAAGCGCATGGCCTGGCTGGCGCACCGCCACGAAATGGACACGCACTATGAGAGGCCTCTCCAATGATCTCCATGGAGGCCTTTCCGCCGCTGATGTTCGCCGGGCTGATCCTGATCATGCTGATCGGCTTCCCCGTTGCCTTCTCGCTCGCGGCCCTGGGGCTGGCCTGCGGCTTTTACGCCGTGCATCAGGGCTGGTTTCCACAGGCGTTCATGAGCGCCCTGCCCGCCAACGTCTTCGGCATCCTGTCCAACGACCTGCTGCTGGCCATCCCGTTCTTCACGCTGATGGGCTCGCTGCTGGAGCGCTGCGGCCTGGCCGAAGACATGCTGGATTCCATGGGCCAGCTTTTCGGGCCGATACGCGGCGGCCTCGGCTACTCGGTCATCATCGTCGGCTTCATCCTTGGCGCCATCACAGGCACGGTGGCCGGCCAAGTCATCGCCATGGCGATGATCTCGTTGCCGGTCATGATGCGCTACGGCTACAACATGCGCTACGCCACCGGCGTGCTCGCAGCCTCCGGCACCATCACGCAGCTGGTGCCGCCATCCCTGGTGCTCGTGGTCCTCGCCGATCAGCTCGGTCGGCCGGTAGGCGACATGTACAAGGGCGCCTGGGGACCGTCGATCCTGCAAGTGCTGATCTTCGCGCTCTACACCTTCGCGCTGGCCCGCATTCGGCCGCACCACGTGCCCGGCGTGCCCAGAGAGGCCCGCACCCTGCAGGGATGGGCCCTGTGGCGCAAGTGCCTGCGCGGCATCATCCCGTCGGCCGTGCTGATCTTCGCCGTGCTCGGCTCCATGGGCGGCTTGCCCGGCATCAACGTCGCCATCTGCACGCCGACCGAGGCCGGCGCGATGGGGGCGGTCGGCGCGTTCGCGTTGGCAGCCCTGCATCGCCGGCTGACCTGGCCGCTGGTCAAGGAAACCATGCTGAACACGATGCGGATCACGGCCATGGTGGTGTTCATCCTGATCGGCTCGCGCACGTTCTCGCTGGTGTTCCAGGGCGTTGAAGGGGGGCGCTGGATCGAGCACCTGCTCAGCGGCTTACCAGGCGGCCAGGTCGGCTTCCTCGTCGTTGTCAACCTGTTCATCTTCTTTCTGGCGTTCTTCCTCGACTTCTTCGAGATCGCCTTCATCATCCTGCCGCTGCTGGGCCCGGTGGCCGACAAGATGGGCATCGACCTGGTCTGGTTCGGCGTCATGCTGTGCGTGAACATGCAGACGAGCTTCATGCATCCACCGTTCGGCTT
>JACCDX011265873.1_pt1 | contig 16679 bp, 37 predicted proteins | sample 7449681 | NCBI WGS metagenome assembly JACCDX01 (sample SAMN15323450, study PRJNA562643) | freshwater metagenome | isolation source: river surface water | place: USA:Blue River Watershed | collected 2017-08-18 | reverse complement strand
CATTAAAAAGAAACTCAATAGATAATGTAGCAACAATAGCCAATGTAGATTTGTTTATTAGAAGTTGGAAAAGAGAATTTAAAAATAAATAAGATTATGGAAAAAGCATTTTTATTATCACATATATGTCTTGATAAAATTCAATATAAATTAGTTTATGCTTTGACACTTCAAGAAGCAATGGCAAAGCTTAAAGAAGAATTAGATAAATTGTATTTAGATTTATACGGATGGAAAAATATAGAACATAATATATCTTCGCAAACAATTTAAAAAGAAATAATATTATGGACTTTAGAACAGAACTAGCAAAATTGGGCTACAATAAAGGCAACTCAATTGATGTAGATATATTGGTCAATGAAATACTGCCAAGCTTGTTTTCTCAACAAGGAAAAAGCTATAGCGAACAAGAAGCAGCAGATTTATTAACAACACAACGAGAAAATTGCTATGTCGCTATATTAGGCGAAACAAGAAACGAAGAAATCGCAACAATCGCATTAAAAGCTCCTGAGCCTGGTGGCAGAAATGGAAGCTGGAAAAACAATAAGTGAATAAGCAGCTTTGCTTTGCAAACTAGCTCTTTCTCTACCTGGTCCCAAAAATCATCATATGTAATATAAATAAAATAAACTAAACTACCTTTATAGAATAAAATATAAAATATAAAAATATAGTTATGATAAATATAGATTACGCTAGTGAAGAAATGATATCAGCCAAATATCAATATAACGGCACGACAGAAGATGGCAGAAAATTTGTTTTAAACGCCGATTGGAATAGCTGGGATGATTATACCGCCGAAGATATTGAGTGGCAACAAGGCGCTACAGGAACATATGAAGAAGAATGTGAGATAATGGAAAAATATCAAGAACAAATGAATGGTTAACAAACCAAATTTCTCTAATATAATACAAAGGCTATAGCTCTTTCTCTACCTGGTCCCAAAGGTCGTTCGCTATTATATGCTCTGCAATATCCGCGATCGACATGTTGCCTTTTATGCCATGCCTTTCCTTGAACTCGCCCAAGAACGCGTTTGGCTTCTTTATAAGGAAATCCATGATCTTGTCCATTCTCCAATCATCTATCTCATCCGCTTCGAACCCGCTCTCAATATACGGCCTTCCTTCATCTTCAAGCTGACCAATTATTTCGCTCAGCACATTGTCAAAGGAATCCACCATTTCATGCCCGTATTTCATTATGCCATCTTTAGACCATTCGCTATACGCAATCTTGTCGCCTTCTCTTCTAAAGCATCCGCCAGACATCGAGTCGCCGTCTACGTAGTAAGGAATAAGAGTCTTTTCGCCATCTATGAACAGTATGGCGTCTGGCAAGGATTTAACAACTTTGCTTTGCTCTGCATTGAGGTGCCTAGCCCTATCAAGCCCTAGCTTCTGGCCTAAGAAAAGCTTATCCTTTTCATCCCAATAGATTCGCCCGCCTGAATTTATAGCGTCTAAATAGTCGTCCGCGTTGAACTCTTCAAATATCTTTAAGTATTTCATTTATTTCATTTCTTTTATAGAGTATATATTAAAAACGATTTTAGAAATAAATATATACAATATGAAGCATATAAAAACATTTGAAGAAGTTTATTACGACTCTAGAAAAGAGGTTGAAGGATATGTCGACGCCAACGACTTAGTAGGCCAAAGGCTTTGGTTCCATACTAATAGAACTCACAGAAACAATGGCTGGAACGGCATGATCGGCATTTACAATACTAGCAGAAGCGGCAGAAAATATGGATTGGCTGGCAAATACACAAACGAAGTTAGGCTGAAAAGCCCTATCTTTTTTCAGAAGTCAGAGACCGGCGCTTCGTCAATCAAAGACACTGGCAAGAGAATTCTAATCGCTGGAGTTTCTGGCGTTGTTGTTCCTACCAACAGCGATACAAATGGCATGGTAAAGATTACTTATAATCCAATGGATGTCGCTTACTTTCATGCTATAGACGACAAGGATAAAAAAGAAGTTATATCTGCCAAAGAAGTTTACTTTAATGCTACTGAAGAAGGCCAATGGGATATTTGGGCAAGAGATCCTCAGTTTGCACAAATCTAAGATTTATATCAATGCTCAAATCGATGGCGAACCCCAAACCCTTTCTTGGCGAAGCCAACGACTATTTTTTTAAGTACAGCCTATTCGATTTTTGCATTTAATATATACACTATAAAAAAAACATACGACCAATGATAAAGAAATTTAAGCAGTTCAACGAAGAGCTTTCTCCAGAACTATTAAAAAGAGCAGCCAAGTCAGCATACGATAGAGAGCAGAGAGTTCGCGGTGATAGATTCTACCAAGCAGCAAGCAAGGCTGAGATAGAAGAGATAAACTCTAAGAAGAAATCTAACTATGAAGACTTTATGTCGCTTACAGGCGGAATATTGCTTGGACACGAATGCAAGGCAGACACGCTAAGAGCAAACCCTGGAGGAGACACCTGGATCGAAATAGCTGGAGACTTCAAGACAAACAAAGGCACTGTTAACAGGATATTCATTACAGACGACCTTATCAAAAAAGATAAGCTGTTGATTGTTGGCGACGGCGGCGTCGAGCAGACTATCGAAATAAAGGACTTGATACTTGACAGAAAGGCAGCTAGAGGATATGCCAATTTCTTGAATTGGTGGAACGGCGAGCAAAAGCCATTTTCAGTAGACGACTATTGCATAATAGGCATACACGCATAAGATTTCTTTATAAAATAAAACAACAAAAGAATTGAGAAAATTTATTAAAACAACACGAGAGTTTTTTGAAGAAAAAAAGCTAAGCGAAGGATTGTTCGATAGATTCAAAAAAAGCGAAACCTTCAAGCAAACGCCTAATACCTGGACACACACAACATATTCAGAAGAGCTAATCAGCCATTTGAAAAGCGGCGGCGATTTCTTAGGCAAAAAAGAAGACTTGTCTAAATTCAATGTCCCAATCAAAGGAAGCTTTGCCACATACGTGAATCAGCATTCGCCAAATTTCAAAAAAGGCTCAATCTTTCATGGATTCGAACAGCATCCATATCTAATTACAACCGATCTACCAGATGAGGCTTTCCAGCCGAATTGGAACTCTAAAAACTACGATAATTTTAAGGACAGCCAAAATGTCGGCGTATTAAAGCCAGAGTATCGAGGATCTGAAAATTTCAAACTTTGGAAAAAGAACAAAAACAACGAATTTGAGATAATAAAATAACCCAGTCATTTTGACTGGTTTTTTTTGTTGTTCATTAAAAATCCTTATCTTTGGGCTCTATACATAAAACAAGCCATGCTATGCCAGATAGAAGCTTCAAAGTTTATATTGCCGGATCCAACAATTTCTTTACCATAGGCAAAGAATACGACGCTTTCTACCATCCAACCAGAACCGACTTTTACTTTGTCAAAGACGATAGAGGCATTGGATCATACAAGCCTTCCAATCTCTTTGTGCCTGCCGACCTGGCAGAATCCAAAGAAATAGAAGAAGAAGCAATAAAAGACCTGGAATACTGGAACAGCATCAAAAAGATAGTATGCGTCGCAAAAGAATACAAAGGAGTCGCATATTATGGCGTTGTTGTTGGCGAAAAATATGACGTAGTGGAGTATATGGCGAATTCGCATCCAAATGGCAGATTTAGAATAAAATGTAGTCGTGAAGTCTATCCAAGAGAATTGTTTATTACGATAGAGCAGCATAGGCAAAACCAGCTAGAAAAGATACTAGGCAAATAAAAAGAACATGATACTAGAAACAATAGGATCTATTGCTTTGGCAGCGATTGCAGCCATTGCATTGCGAAAGATATACAGATGGCTTGTGCCATATACGCCAAGCAACTGCCCAAACAACCATGACGAGATGTCAAGGCATGGCTCAATAGGAGCAAAATGCGGCATATGCGGAGAGGAACTATAATTTTACTTATATGAACATTCACTTTACAGATAAGGAACTTTTTGAAAAGCTAAAGTCAGCAACAATCGCAAAGGTTGTTGTTGGCTCTAATATGTATGGAACTAATGCTGAAAGCTCTGACATTGACTATTTGTATATTTATGCGACTTCTGAGAACGAACTAAATTCTTTTATAAAAGTTCATCACCAATTACAATACAAAGACGATGGTGTTGACCATAACTTTGTATCATTGCACAATTTTTTAAACAACTGTTTGAATGGGGACTCTACTATTAACTTTGAGGTTATCAACTCAACTTCATTGATTGGAACAGACATTGAATTCCTTTACAACTATAGAAAGGCATTTTTAACTTATACTGTTATCAGGTCTTATCTTGGATTGGCAAGAAGAGACGCCAAACACTTTTTTAGTGCTAAGACTGAGTATGACAAGACAAAGAAATTGAAACATGTCATAAGAGGATATTTATACTCAAGAGATATGATTGAGAATAATTTTGACTTTGATAGATGCAACAAAGAGCTATTGGAAATCGCAATAGACGTTACGACCAACAAACAATTAAAAGAGTATGATAGCAAGATTTCCGAATTAAGAAATATATTAACCGAGAAGTTCAATTCTAAAACTTTAGGATTGGCACAACGCATAAATGCGATCGATGGCATTGAGATTAGCAAAATCTTTTTAGACTATTGCAAGTCTGATAGTTTCAAGACAAAAAGCGATAAATTGAAGTATTTTGACTTATCAGAATTTATTAATAGCTTTGAAAACTGGGTAGAGTATTAAAAGACAATAGCTAGCAGTTGTGCCATAGATTTTTTCCTTATATTTGCCTAAACATTATTTTATGAGCCAAAAGCTAAGCAACTCTGACGCGCTAAGATTCATCTTCGCCGGAAACTCCATAGCCACCTTTTTGAACCGAGAGACTCAAAACAGATTCACCTATAGCGTAAAGAAAGCAAAGTCAAGCAATCTTTTCTTTGTTAGCGCTTTGACCGGCCCAGAACAATACTCTTATCTAGGAACCGTTTCTGGCGGCGTATACAAGCACGGCAAGAAGTCTGCATTTTCTAAAGCGCAATCAGAGAAGGTCTTCGCTTATGTGCTAAACAAGCTTAAATCAGAATCTCTGCCAGGCCAAATAGAGATATGGCATGAAGGAAAGTGCGGCAAATGCGGAAGGCCGCTTACTGTTCCTGCTTCTATCGAGACTGGGATAGGACCAGAGTGTTTCAAGTCTCTTTCTAAGGCAGAAAAGAGAGACGCGTTCTTGGCCGCGATCTTAGGCTAGGAACCTATATCGAAAAGGTTTTGCACTTTGTTTTGTTTTTTGGTGTGGAATGTTTGCACCCGCATTTAATGTAAAAAATTAATAAAAGAAATATTCTCCTTATCTTTACACTCTAATCAAAACACAAAAATATTATGAATACAGAAAATAAAAACGAGTTAATAGCTAAGTTTATGGGTAGAGTTATACCTGAAGATGAATTAGAGTTTTATGACGAAAATCCTACTACGCATTATTATGATTCAGATTGGAATTGGTTAATGGAAGTTGTAGAGAAGATAAAGAAAGAAACAAACGAAGACGAGTTTTTAAATAGATTAATAACAACAGAATCAAGAAACGGAATTGTTTTAGAGTTTAATTTAGAAAATTGTTTTAGAAAATCTTACCTATCAATAGAAGCAGTTTACAATGCTTGTGTAGAGTTTATTAAATGGTATAATGAAAATAAATAAAAATCATGGCAAAAATTAATTTAGACAAACACATTTGGGAAGGTTGGACTGTTGGTGCATATATCAATGATTTAGAACCAATGTTTGAAAAATGAATCATCTGCAAAAATAATTAAAATGGAAAATATTAAAGTCATATTTTTAGATATAGATGGAGTTCTTAATGTTTACTCACACGACCACGATGAGTTCGGCAGTCAATTTCAGCCACAATTCGTCAATAACCTTAAAAGAGTTGTTGAAGAAACAGGGGCTAAGATTGTAATATCGTCTACTTGGAGATATGGCGGGCTGCATAGAATGAAAGCGATGTGGGAAAAAAGAAGCCTGCCTGGCGAGGTGATCGATATCACGCCAGACTGCAATGACTTATTCAACGAGGGCAGCTTTAAGTTTTTAGACCAAATTGAAAGAGGCCACGAAGTCGAACATTGGCTGAACGAGCATCCTGAAGTGGAAAGATATGTTATCTTTGACGACGACAATGACTTCTTGCCACACCAACGAGTAAATTTTGTGAGAACGGCCAACAATATCAATCATCCGGATGCGCTGGATCTAGGATATGGATTAACAAACGAATGTGCAAACAAAGCAATTAGACTATTAAAGTCATAAAAATCATAATAGCTTATCAGCGAATAATGCGAAACTTTTTCGTTTTATCTGATAAAACCAAATCAAGGCATAAAAAACATAAACACCATGAAAAATCTACTATTATTATCAGCGTTGCTTATCGGAACATTGGCGTTTTCTCAAACAAAAAAACAATCGTTGGATGTTAAGATTAACAAAACTTTAGATTCTCTATCAGAAATTTATGGAAAGAAAGTGTTTGGCATTATGCGTTATAAAAATAACGACACAATAAGTCGCACCATTTATTACCTTAAAAATAATGAAGAATATACTGAAGTTATTTTTCTTTCAGTCAAAGGCAAGCGTATAAAATAATCTTAAAAGACAATGTGAAACTTTTTCGTTTTTTTAGATAAAAACGAGTATATTTGTTCTGTCGATGAGAACATCGAAGAATGGTTTGGTAGTTCAGCTGGTTAGAATACATGCCTGTCACGCATGGGGTCGCGGGTTCGAGTCCCGTCCAGACCGCGGAGTTCTGAAACAACAGAAAGCCTTCACTCCCTATATGGCAGCCAGTCCATCAAGCTGGCGAAGAAGGTTTGACCGCTTGGAAAGACAAGCAACAGTCCGGTAGATTAAATGGCAAAGCATTCAAAGTTTATCTGTTGAAAGATTCAGGTTCGAATCCTGTCCTGACTAAAAGTAGAAACAACATCCTCCCAGTTTCTTGTTCTGTGCACGGAGAGTATTTATAAGGGGATTGAGATTGGATGACGTTTGTCTTTTGAAATCCAACAATATACAGAAAAAGGCAAAAAACCTACTTTATAGTAGGTTTTTTTATATTAATATATACAGAGCCAAATAATACGCGTTTTTTGGCATACATAAAATAAAAAAGCAAAATGAAGCACATAATAGAAGATTTAATAGCACATCTAGAGACTATTAAAAACAGCGCTCCTATAAAGCACGGAGATCTAAGCGACCTAGGAAACGAGATTGGCATTGTCATAGGAAGATATACCAACGACAAAGACTATGACAAAGAAGGATTTGCTAGCGGAATCTCGCACGGCATTTCTATTTCTGACGGAACTCACAGATTTTAGAACATAAGCTTATTATTTCATTCTCATAAAATATATAATTTTTTATAATATATACATTATAAAAAATTAAGCTTTGCTAAATAATATGAAACATATAAAGACATACAAGATTTTCGAATCTGCAGAGTTGATAGATCGAGATGACATGGAAGAAATACTTCTTCCTCTAAAGGATATAGGAATAGAATACGAGATTGATGGAGAACAGATTTTAGGAAAGGATTTTGTTTCTTTTGATATAAGCAAGTTCAAAGTAAGAGCTCTGAACACCGTCCCTGATTATATGGCCCACATCAAGAAGGATCAAATTTACATGGCTTCGTTCGATCCTAAACGAAACGGTTATATGTTTCTGAATCATAATGGTGGGAATGTACAAGAGTCTGTTCATGCTTCTCATTTAGAGATTATCGGATACAAATGGAAGGATATTCGCGACGAGGTTCTTCACCTTGTTTCTTTTATGCTTGATGAAGGCTACTTCTTTTTCTACAACAATAGCATAAAGGTATCTGAGGTTATAAACCCTAAAGGAAAGGGTTTGACATGGATGGAAGAAGATGTCTTAAACAAGACTGCTGGAAATGAAATAGAGATGCTTGAGTCTTTGAATCCTGAGGCAAGCATAGCGGAACTAAGGATTTCTTTTGCAAAGAATCTTAAATAAAATTGTTAAAAAACTTATCTTAGATAGGTTTTTTTTATATCGATAATATCCTTATCTTTGTTCTTTAACTTATAATCTTATGATTTCATTCTCAACATTTCTTTTTGTATTGCTGATACACTTTTTGGCAGACTTCGGCCTGCAGACGCACGAGCAAGCAACCAACAAAAGCAGCAGCATTAAAAGCTTGTCTTATCATGTTGGAGTATATTCTTTAATGTGGCTAGTCGCTGCTTGGTTTTACTTTGACTTCTTTGCATTGGCTTTGTTGTTTTCGACAATCACATTCGTATTCCATTTTGCGACTGACTATGTAACCAGCAGAGTCGGCAAGCCATATTGGGCCAAGCAAGACTTGCACAATGGCTTTGTGATAGTTGGGTTTGACCAAGTGCTGCACTATATTCAATTGTTTCTTACAATCGAATTTATATCGAATGTCAAAATTATATTAGGGCTATAGCCATGAAAAAGATCGCGTTCCCTAACGACATCCTTATATTCCCTAACGACTTCCGAATGACAAAGCCGATTTTGAATCGGATGGCAGAAGAACATTCTGGCCTAGAAGACGACCGGCTAATAGATGTCTGCCTTTTCGAAGACCTGCCGTTCAGCGACGAGCATACTGTTATAAACAAATGGCGAGAATCAGACATCTTTGACTTGCTTCTTAAAGAAGGACATATATCTAGAGAAGAACGGCTTATTTCCAAAATCGCTTTTGTGAGAACAAGCAAATATAAAAACCGCTGCACCGGAATCTATTCAATAGGCATTAGCATAATGACCGAAAAAACAAGCTTTGAGTATCGCAATATAGAAGACATGGATCAAAAGATAAGAGACATTAGGCTGTCAACGCTATTATAATATTTGATATGAAAAAACAAAACAAATACAACGCTTGGAAAGCCAAATCGAATGGCGAGCCAATAGACGGAACAGATAGAATACTTATCGGCGCTAGCAAAAGAGCAATAATCAAACACTTGGCTTTTGAGGAAGGCGTTGAACACCAACATAACGATATGATAGTTAGATGCAAAGACGGAACAATGTGGTGCGCTTCTCAAATTTAATTTAAAATATATTATAGAATAAAAACAAATAGGCCTATTGTCTATAAAATAAAAAAAGAAGCAAAATGACACCAACGCCAAAAGAAAGGGCACACGCGCTAACAAGAAAATACTTCGAGTCAGGACTAAACAGTCCAGAAAAGCTTAGCTGGAACGAAAGCAAAGAGCTTGCTTCTCGCGAAGCAGAACAGATCAAAAAGAACGGAGAAGATCCAGAGCATTGGGAACAAGTAAAATCAGAAATAAAAAATCTTTAACAACTAAAAACTAAAAATTATGTCAGAAGAAACAACCACAAAAACAATCGCCGTATTCGCTACAGAGTATTATGAAACATCTATTGTTAGAGAGCCAGTGCAGATTAACCTAGAAGACTATCCAGAATTGGAAGGCATGACTGCAGAAGAAGCTATCAACTATGTAGAGTGCAATGCTTGGGAAATGGCCTCAACAGATCCAGAGATGTATGAATCGCTTGCTGAGCAGCTTAACGATATGGATATTCGCAGAGACAAAATCACAAACGAGACTCAAGAGATAAATGCAGTTAAAGAAATGTTTTAGCTATTAAGAATGTCCGCTTGCGGACATTTTTTTTTTTATGCTTTGGAAGTCTCAACAAAGTTGACTATCTTTGCTAAAACAGAAATAATGGAAAAAGAGTTTATACCTTATGCAGAAGCATTGGCTCTAAAAGAGCTAGGATTTGACGAGCCTTGTTTTGCTGCTATAGACCAAACAGATTTTGTTCATATTAAAGGAACAAAAAAACAGCCAAGAGGCTCTATGATGCATGAGTCTATTGATTGTCCAACATTCTCTCATGCATTTAGATGGTTTCGCGAAATCCACAAATTTGGCTGCTATATCATGGAGCTGGAAAACGGCGAATATGACTATGGCACTATTATTAGAACTATAGGCGATCGAGACTATGAAAACAAGCCATTCAGAACTTACGAAGAAGCTGAGCTTGCTTGCTTAATAAAGCTAATAGAAATCGCAAAAGAGAAATAATGTCCGCAACGCAATCTCTTCCGCTTATTAAGCCAAGTCCTTGCGGACAGTCTAGCTGGCTATATGATACTTGGACTGAGATCTCCCTAGATAGAAATATCTCTCGAAAGAAAAAGATAGAGCAGATTTTGAAATCAGAAAAAGGAACAAAATAAGAAAGGCCCCATCAAACGAGGCCTTTTTTTATTTTTTGTATCTGCTAATAAATCCTTCGTAAGTCTTTATAATCCTGCTTTCTCCTAGTATATCAGAAACTTCTTTCCCATAAGGCGCATTAAGATCGAGGCTGCCATTTTCTATTCTCTTGCATACATCGTAAAGCTGGCTTTGCCTAACGTCGCTTGTTGGCTTCCCGTCAACGGTAAGACCAGCTTCTATAACAGGCATGTCTATCCTGTTAGGAGCAGAAGGTAGTTTTTTTGTATTTAACTTATCTGAGTTCGCAATCATTATTTCTTTTCCTTTCTTAGGGTCTCCATTTGCACCAAGAACCTTTCCGAAAATCGCCTGAACTTCTTCTGCAGTCTTTCCTTTCCCATCTTTGCTGAACATAGGCCAATTTGGTTTTGTATTGCCTGGCAATATGGCGTTTCCTGCTTCTTCGCTGAATCCTTTCTCAAAGGCAGTCTCTATTGCCTCTTTGATTCCTGTCTTCCATTGGCTTAAATCTCCTGCTCCTTGGTTTCCGTTTGCGTACAAAGCACCTTTAGTATAGATGTTTAGAGCAGTGATAAGATCTTCCGCTGGCATCTCTATCTTGCATACATTAACCTTTTGTGCAGGGTTCACCAACGTAGCCGCAGCCCATCTGTGATGTCCGTCCATTATATACATGTCGCTAGACACGATGGCTTGCATATCTTCTAGGCTAGGATCATTTTTATCAATATTGCCCAACGCGAACGAAAGCGCCTTCATAGGAATGACTTCCTTCTGTGCAGGAAAAAGTTTCGCAACTTCAACTGGAAACGCGAGATCCACAACATACTTGTCGTCTTGTCCTGATCCATCCTTTGTTCCGGCATCGGTGGCAGCGACAGCATTTGCCAGCTCAGTGTCTACCTGGCTAAGCTTCATTGGTCCTTCCGATCCTAATAGCTCGTTTATCCTATTGCTAAAATTTGACATATTTTATATTTTTTTTTAGTATATATTAAATAAAAATCTTTATATTTGCGTTGGTCTCTTTAATCATTTTCGATGGTTCTAAGAAAGCTTTAATGCCTAAGAGCATGATTATAAGGAAATAATAAAACAATACATCCTGCAGCGCAATAACTGTTTTTTGACCGATTACATGAAAAAGGCGGCGGCCACCCTAACCTCGAAGGTCAGAGGCGGAATATTCGACGAAAGCTGCATAATGAAGCTGGAATCTACATAGTCTAAATGCTCGGTCAACATAGAATAGTATCTTTCAAACTCTTCCCTGAACTCGGCTTCCTGTACGCTGAGTTCCATATTATTTCGCCGCTTAAGCGCGTATGGTGGATTCCTTGGCTCTGGATTCTTCACAAATATTACAAACTCACTTAGCGAATCTATGGCGAGAGCCCTCCTTATATCGTCGCTATTGTTTATTCGAACGCTCACAAACTCTTTCAGCAAGGATCCCCTGCCGATCCTCACCATCCTCAGCCTATACTCTACAGGTATTCCCTCGTCTTCCAGCAGATATCCAATGGACCTTACGTCCTCGTATAGCGCGCATACCTTCTCTAAATCCACTCCAGCGGACTCGAACAATCTAAATCCTTTTATTCTTTTCATTATCTATATATTAAATATAAACGCATTATTTTTTTATTCTTTTAATAAGTGCTATATTTGCTTTCAGCAACAAAATAAACCTATGACAGCAAATACCTATATCAACAATCTCTGCGTTGAATTCGAGATGGTCAGACCCATAAGCCATTGGAGAAAAGAAAAATTAAAAAAGATCCTTGGCCTAGCCGAATTGCTTATAAGCGAAGGCTAAAGAAAATAAACAACCTGTGCATTAAACGATATAACAAATAAAAAAAACATGATAAACCACATAACAATTGCCCAGCTAATAGTAGCAGTCTCTGTTATCTATGTATGGATATTCAGATATAACAGCATAGTAGAGCAATTCATAGACTTTCAATTAAGCAGCCTAGTCAGAAACACAGTCGGCGTGGCAAAGATATCTCTAGCCACATTGCTAATCGCAGGTATCTGGCATCCAGAGATGGTCCAAGCCGCTTCTATTATGATGGGCGCAATGATGCTTATGGCCCAATACTTTCACTTTAAGGCAAACAACCATTCAATAAAGAGATTGCCATCGCTTATTCTGCTAGCATTAAGCGTTTATATAGCATGTCTTAGCTAATGCTTAACGCCGCAATATGCTTATCAAGCTTATCGTTCTTTCTCTATTTTGTTCATTACTGCGCTTCGCCTTTGGCCAGGCTCGAATTCAAAAGGCTTGATATAGAAAGAATAGGACTTCTAGCCATCGCGCTAGAGCTGCTTGGGTCCATAGGGCTAATAATAGGAATGAAATGCCAGCCATTGCTGCTGCTGTCGTCTGGCGGTCTAGCGCTGATGATGCTTATAGCGATGCTGGTTAGAATAAAGCAAAAAGCGCCTTTTAGGACAAGCTTGCCAGCATTGTTCTTTATGGCGCTAAACGCATATATATTTATTGAGACAATGATTTGATATAATATAATAAAGCTGTATATTTACAGCGTTGATTTAACAACTGGCGGCGTTAAAGAAATTCACGACAGCAATTTCCTAAAATCAAAATTTAGGAACTATGCATTTAGGCAATTATGAAAAAGAAAATGTTTTGTCTTTTATAAGAAAAAACAAATTGAAACAATTCACAACAAATGAATTGATAATGAAAATAACAAAGGCCAAGCGAGCTTTGTATGGATATGGCGATCGCAATATAGAAAAGCATTTGCATCAATTGGCCATAGAAAACGAATTGGCAGTTCATTATATATCACAAAACAAAAGAACAATAGCAGTCTACTCTTTCATTGCAGCTTAATATGAAAAACAAGATATTTTGTATAGGAGAAAAAAGATGGGATTGCATGGCAGTCGTTTGCGTCGAACCGATCGAAGGCCTTCGCGCTGGATCTACATATAAGGTAAAAGGACAGGGAAACCTAAAATACAACGCAGCAACCGATAAGGAAGGCTGGGGCTTGTGCATTGAAGACGAATGTGTTGGCGTGTTTGACGATGAAGGAAATGTCATAGAGAATAGCTGGAAGCTTTCTGATAAGGAAAGAACCAGATTCGTCTACATGACTTTAGAAGAGCTGGAAAAGCACTTCATAACAGACGAAGAAGACTTTGTCAGATATAAAAGAGACGAGCGGCTAAAGTCGATAGGCATATGAAAGAAGATTTCAAGGCAGGAGACATATTGATCTGCAAGAAAGCGATTGACAGCGAGCATCAGTTTGTGCCTCGCATTCAGATGATTCAGGGCGCCGAGTATAGAGTGAGCGAGGTGCTAGCCCGCTATATATCTATTGTCATGAATAGCACAGCGAAAGATTTTATAGACGAAACTAAGAATAAAGAGTATTTTAGCATTGGTGAGTCTTTACCATATACGGACAAGCGATCATATTCTGCTTGGGATAAATGGTTCTATACAAAGTCAGAGCTAAGAGAGATGAAGCTAAAGAATCTGGGAATATGACAAAAGAAGAAAAGGTATCGTATTACTACGACCTGATGACAAAGGAAATGCAAAAGGAATGGATAGAGGAATTCAAAGCCGCGAAAAGAAGCATGAGCTTGAACGAATTTTTGGGAATGGAATATAATAGCTTCGACCATTTCATTAGCAGCTCATTTGATTGGGGCAAGACGAAAAGAGGAAGAGGATGGTGGGCGGCCTACGCAAGAACGGACGAATCTAGCCTCTTGCCTTTGAAGAGAGAAGATAAGCTTAAAGAGCTGGGGATATGAAATTTTTCGATGGCTATAACAGCTTTAGATGCAATTATGAAGAGTTTCAGCAAATAAAGCATTATCTTAATGACGATGGATGGACCTGGCTAAAAGAAAATAGAACCCCTTTGGGCGAATGGAACGAGGAATCTCTTTTAAGCTATTGCCCATCTGATTTAGCGCTTGTCTCAGTTTCGAGGGAAGCAAAAAAGCTAAATCCTTACTATCTAGATGAAATACACTATATAATTCCTGATAAGGATGCAAAAGAAATAATAAGAGAAATAAAGCTACATGAGCTTGGAATATAAAAAATAAAAATATATGAAAGTAGAAGTAACAGTCGCGCAGTCGTTTTATACAGAAGATCAATTCGTAGAGGTATCAAACGATCCTTTAGGAGGAATAATTCTAAAGATAATCGAGGGAGAAGATCAAGCAAGGCTTTACTTAAATAAAGACCAAGCTTTGGCTTTGGCCAAGATGCTAGCCGAAGTTTCTAATACTTAAAAGCTATGGAAGAAAGCTCTATTAAAATAGGCGACGAGGTTTCGCTGGTTTGGCGCAGCTTTGACAAACAGATATACGCTGTGGTAGGAATAAAAGATGGCTGGATCGAGCTTGTGTCAGCTTCGATTTATTCGAAAGCTATGAAGATAGAATCAGGCTTGAACACAATCACGGTGGCAGCGGAAAATATAATATTGACTCCAAAGCAGCTTAGAGAGAATAAGCTACATGAGCTGGGACTATAAAAAAATGTTTTATGAAAGAAGTGGAAAATTTTAAGTACCTTTACTTTAGCTCAGAAGGCAATACAAAGCACTATCTAAATTATTTAGACGATCTAAAAGAGTTCTATTATAAGTCTTGCAATCCAAAATACCTATTAAGCTTTAAGCAAGAAGCTGATAATGAATTTCATAACAATATGCTAGATGGCTATCTAATAATAGATGTTATGGGCAAATATCATTTTTTTATAGAGCTACAGCATCTTGATAAAATATACGATGAGGTTTTTGATGATGAAATCATATCTCATTTGGAGACTATCAAATAATTCCGTATCTTTGGTAGAGCGGGTCCGTAACAGGAGATGCCGTAGTAGGTTCGATTCCTACCACAATATCAAACAAGGCTCTATAAGCAGTAGTGTGGTCGCTCCCCAACTGTAAGTGGTTTAATGATGATTTAATATTACTGCCCAATATTCTAGATAAAGCATGGCAAGTGATTAGATATGTAATTAATAAGATAGGTTCGATTCCTGTTAGAGCCACAAAAATAAATTAAAATAAAGTTGCTTCGTATTAGTTAAAGGAGTATCTTTAAGTATTAGAAAAAAGTCAGGTGACGTAATGTAAACGTTATGGTGCAAGTCCATTTTAACTCAAGTGAGTAATGCAGGTGCGAGTCCTGTCCTGATTACAAATCATAGGAGTAATTACCTTATGACTGAGAGATTCGAAGCTCTCGATTGATTATGGTGTAAAGGCGCACGGTAGAAGGTAGTAGGTCCGAATTATGCTAGACCGAGAGTGGAAACAGGATTAAGGTTCGAATCCTTATTAGTCAGCAAAATAAAGTCAGGTGGCGCAATTGGTAGAACAAGTAGATGACACTGATACTGATTCAGTAAATTTTCCACTATACAGGTTCGAATCCTGTAATGACTGCTAAATATAGATTAGATGAAAAAGATATACCTATTCAAATTGATAGGAGAAGATATAGACGACGGCGATAGCAATGATTTTTCACATCCCTTTTATAGCGAACTTGCTGAAGTCATTTCTGAAGAAGACGCAAAGTTCATGGGGTTTGGCAAAAACAAAACCATGTTTATTATATTAGAAGATAGTCGATTCAATAGCGTTTCTGCTGTGTTTAATAAATACTTTTTCTTGAGCATTGCTGATGTAACTGAAAAGGCTATTAATGGCGAGATTCAGCTTGAATATCCAGACGTAGATAAAACGCTTTTTGAGCAATTCAGACTAGACAATACTACGTTAGATGACGTCTTGGATAAAATATCTAGATCTGGCATTGAGTCATTAGACCATATTGACCGAACTATACTCGGATCAGAAGATCCAGTTTAACAAAAGCAAAATAAAGTCAGGTGACGTAATGTAAACGTTATGGTGCAAGTCCATTTTAACTCAAGTGAGTAATGCAGGTGCGAGTCCTGTCTTGACTGCTAAAAAAAAAATAAAATGAAAGACCAATATGTTATTATAGACCTTAGAGACATGGATTTTATGAAGGATGCGCGAGGCAATATAAACTTCTACACCACAGAAGAAGAAGCTCGTGAAACTTGTGGGATGTATGAGTTCGAAAATGTCTGGGTAATGAAGCTAATTTATAACCATATTGAATCAGAATAAGATTTAGACGAATATATCTAAAATAATACAGTCAGGTGGCGGAATTGGATATACACTACTCACTACTAAAAAATAAAATATGAACAAAGAAAATTTTGAACAAAGGGGTTGGAAATTCATTTTTGAGTTTGACAATGAAATGAAATTTGAAAAAGGCGATGT
>JACCDX010186542.1_pt1 | contig 16680 bp, 10 predicted proteins | sample 7449681 | NCBI WGS metagenome assembly JACCDX01 (sample SAMN15323450, study PRJNA562643) | freshwater metagenome | isolation source: river surface water | place: USA:Blue River Watershed | collected 2017-08-18 | reverse complement strand
TCCAATAATTTGGATGGCAGGACGAATAGATTCAGAATAATTTTTAGTTAATCCACTGAGCATGGCGTCGGCGTCTCCAGTTTCTACCATCATAATACCAAAATAATTGCGATCACGCATGGCTTTAACGCTTTCGTATTTATTGACTCCTTTTCTTTTTCTTTTTTCAAAAAACAATTCCCCATATTCTTGCCTTTTTTTATCGGTATTTGGATCTAATGGATCAATGATTGGTAAATCTTGAAGTTCAATTCCAATTTCGGCGGCGATTTCGTTAATTTTTTTGGCATTTCCAAGTAAAATAGGATGACAATAATTGTCTTCAAATAAGGTCGTGGCGGCTTTAATGATTTTAGGGTTTTCAGCTTCAGCAAATACTAAACGTAAAGGATTTCCTTTGATTTTATTGGCAATAATTCGTAAAATTTGGTTATCTAATCCTAAACGATTATTGAGTTGAATTTTATATTGTTCAAAATCATCTATATTTAACCTTGAAACGCCAGAATCAATCCCAGCTTTGGCTACGGCTGGGGCTACCGAAGCTAAGAGTCGTGGATCAAATGGTTTGGGTATGATATATTCTTTACCAAAGCTGATATTTTCTTGATTATAAGCCATGGTTACCATTTCGGGAACGGGTAGTTTTGCTAAATTAGCTAAGGCTTTGACAGCAGCTAATTTCATTTCTTCATTGATATGAGTAGCTCGAATATCTAAGGCACCTCTAAAAATATAAGGGAAGCCCAGCACGTTATTCACTTGATTGGGAAAATCAGAACGACCGGTAGCAACAATGATATCGTCTCTAACACTGGTTGCCTCTTCATAAGTAATTTCTGGTGTTGGGTTGGCTAAAGCAAATACGATGGCATTTTTAGCCATTGATTTTATCATATCTTTTGAGACTACGTTTCCAACGCTTAATCCAATAAAAACATCGGCTCCTTTCATGGCAGTTGCTAATGTTTGATTTGGATTTTTCACCAAAAATATTTTTTTATTTTCGGTAATATCGGTTCTGTCTTTATGTAAAACTCCATTGATATCAAAAATGGTAAAATTACTAGGATTTGCTCCTAGAGCCACGTATAAACGGACGCAAGCCATAGCAGCGGCACCGGCACCATTTACTACAAATCGTACTTTACTAATATTTTTACCTTGAATTTCTAAAGCATTCAATAACCCAGCACTACTAATGATTGCCGTACCATGTTGGTCGTCGTGCATTACGGGAATATTCATGCGTTCGATTAATTTTTGTTCGATATAAAAACATTCTGGAGCTTTGATATCTTCTAAATTAATTCCACCAAAGGTAGGTTCTAAAGAAGCTACAATATTTACAAATTTATCGGGGTCGGTTTCATTAATTTCTAAATCGAAAACGTCAATATCGGCAAACATTTTGAACAGCACCGCTTTGCCTTCCATAACAGGTTTACTGGCTTGAGGTCCTATATTTCCTAAACCTAAAACCGCGGTTCCGTTAGAAATAACTGCTACCAAGTTCCCTTTGGTAGTATATTTATAGGCTTCGTCTGGATTTTGATTAATTTCGAGACAAGGAAAGGCAACTCCAGGACTATATGCCAAAGATAAATCTCTTTGGGTTTTAGTTTCTTTGGTTGGCACGATGCTAATTTTACCTGGGCTACCTTTGGAATGATATTCTAATGCTTGATTTTTAAATTTTTGATCTTTTTTTGTCATACCCACTTTTTTTTGATATTTTACATTGCAAGATACAATTTATTTTTTGGATGTATTATAAAAGTTAAAAATTCTTCTATAAATCCTATACTTTGTTGTTGAAACATGCTATCATTTTTAGAGTCATGTGGGAAATTAAAGATTGTTTAAATTTTTTTTAATGATTCAGTCATTGTTCCTAAAAAATTCATCACATCTTGACCGTCTGGATAGTCAAAAAAATCGGGCTGTTGAGCAGTGCCAAAGTCTTTAAAACCTTTGCCAACAATACATTGTAATTGGTATTTATGTTGATTTAATATATGGTTTAATTGGCTTTCAGATTCATAAAAAGTATAGTCTAAACAACCCAAAGGTGTATTTAAATCGTCATTTTTTCTGAGCAAAATAAAATCTCCAAAATAATGCTCCATTTTATTTAGCAAAACTAAGGCATATTGATAATCTACATTTTGTTTATAATGATAATGTTCTTTCAAATGTTCATATTTTTTCCAATGATGAATCAGTTGTTCAACTTGATATCCGTTGGGTAACAGTAAAGTCGTTATACTGCGGCATCCTTGACCAAAATATAAAAAAATATCATCGGACAGTTGTTCTAATTCTAATGAAGTTTCCTTCCCAGAAATGATGGCTAAGGAGGTTTTGTGCCCTCTCAATAGATGAGGTTTAGTTTGAACATATTGTTTGATAAGGTTGATGGTTTGGTTAGACCCAGACCCTATAAAAGCATCGCTATTTTTGAGTTGTTCTACGATGTCAATATAATCTTGATATTGTTGGTCTATGTTCAAAAGTTGTTGAATGACGTATGCCATTAATATACGGTCTTTTTGAGAACATTTGATATGGAGTTTGTGCCCACTTAACAGTACACAAAGTAGGTCAAAAAATCCAGCAAAAGGAATATTTCCTGAAACCAGAACACCGATCGTTTTGGGTGTTTTTGTATCCAATAAATAGGGATATTTTTGCGGCAAATTCGTTAACACATTTGGATGTAGATAATGATTAATTATTTGCTGGAAAGCATAACGACTAAATGATGGAATAAACCATTTATTATGAATATGAGCAGAAGAGATAATTTCGTCTAATTCAGCAGATTGAGTGCTGAGAATTTCTCGCAACAGAATAAAATTTTTACAATTTTGATAATAATTCATTAATTTTATGTAATTTTGTTGGCAAAGTTAATATAAATTTATTTTTATGGCAATTAAAATTACAGAAGAATGTATCAATTGTGGGGCTTGTGAACCTGAATGTCCTAATAATGCTATCTATGAAGGTGGTGTTGAGTGGGCAATTGTAGATGGAACGACTGTTAAAGGTCAATATACTTTAATGGACGGCACCGTTATAGATGTAGAACAGCGTCAAGCGCCTATTAGTGAAGATACTTTTTATATCTCTTATAACAAATGTACCGAGTGTAAGGGTTTTCATGAGGAGCCTCAATGTGCAGCGGTTTGTCCGGTAGATTGTTGTGTTTCGGATGACCTTCATAAAGAGTCTGAAGCCGAATTATTAGATAAGAAATCGCGTTTGCACATTTAACATTTTTATCAATTTATGGATATGACTATAGCATTGGTAACAGGTGGCTATAGTAAGGAACGAGAAATTAGTTACCTTAGTGCAGAAAATGTTTTCAATGAATTAAAAACCACTTCTAATAAGGTTTTTTGGGTAGATATTTCCCCCCAAGAATGGGTGGTAAAAACTTCCGATGGAAATTTTTCTATCAATATTGCTGATTTTAGTTTCAATTCACCACAATTGGGTAAAATTATTTTTGATGTTGCTTTTATCTGTATTCACGGCACTCCAGGAGAAGATGGAAAATTACAAGGCTATTTTGAACTCATTGGATTACCTTATACAACTTGTGATGTAACCTCTTCAGCCTTAACATTTAATAAAAGATTTACCATTGCCGTTGCTGCTATGGCTGGAATAAAAACAGCCCGTTCGCTTCATTTAATAAAAGGTGAAAGTTACCAAACTGAAGAAATACTTTCTCAACTTAAATTACCCATTTTTGTAAAACCGAATAATGGTGGAAGCAGTTTTGGTATTAGCATGATTGAAAACCCAGATCAATTGGAAGCGGCTATAGACAAAGCTTTTGTAGAAGATGACCAAATTATTATTGAAGAAGGAATTGTGGGAAGAGAGTTAACGATTGGTGTGTATGGTTCTAAAGAAACTATCATTGCTTTACCACCGATAGAAATCATTTCAAAAAACAAATTTTTTGATTATCATGCTAAATATAAAGGCGAAAGTGAAGAGATTTGTCCAGCTCAAATAGATACCGACTTAAAGCTACATTTAGAACACACGGCAAAAAAAATATATCGGGCATTATTGTTAAGGGGCATCTGTAGAATGGATTTTATTTATGAACCCATTTCTAAACAACTTTATTTTTTAGAAGTCAATACGGTGCCGGGTTTAACTCATGAAAGTTTAGTTCCCAAAGAGTTGAAAGCTGCTGGTATTTCTCCACTTGAATTCTATCTATTCTTAATTCATTCGGCTCTTGAGCGCAGGCCGAAAACCTGAGCTATGAAAAAAAAAATATCGACCTTCGTTTATAAATATATTCTTTTAAAACCTTTATGGGTAAATGTTGTATGGAGTTTTATAATATTAGGGTTAGTTTTTTTTATTTTTTATTTGAGTTTAGATTATATTACTTATTATGGACGTGAATTAAAAGTTCCTAATGTGCTAAATTTACGTTTAGATTCTGCCCAAGCACTTATTGAAAAAGCGGGCTTTTCTTACGAAATTTTCGATTCTATATTCGAAAGTAAACTGCCCCCAGATGCTGTGATAAAACAAGACCCCATAGGAAATGAAATTGTAAAATATGGTCGAAGAATTTTATTAACCGTCAATCGCCGTAATCCGCCAACAATTGATTTTCCAAATATCAAAGGATTTACCTTAGAAAGTGCGAGTCTTTATTTACAATCTTTAGGCTTAAAAATTAACCGCATTTTGTATCGAAATGACGAAAATTTAAATATTGTTTTAGGCGCCTTATTCAATAACGATAATTTAAGCGAAGGTGAAAAATTAAAAGGTGGTTCTAAAATTGATTTATTGGTTGGAAATGGATTTCAAAATATTGAAATTGAGGTGCCCAATTTAATAGGATTAGACGTTCGTTCTGCTATTGACATTCTCAATGCCCAAAAATTAAAGTTGGGTCAAATTTCTTCTTCTTCCATTATCTTAGATACCATGAGCTCTTTTATTATTGGTCAAACCCCAACTGCAGAGACTACTGTTTTAGATAGTCTTGGGCAACCACAACCTGTAAAAAATAAAATTAAAACTTATAGTCCTATTAATATACGTATAAATAGTGCCCCTTTTGCCGAAGATACCATTTCAAATCAAACTCAAAATCAATAATTATGAAAAACATTACGGTAGCTGAATTAGACTTATTAAAACAAAACAACGCCAATGTAGTTATTATAGATGTGCGTGAACCTGAGGAATATGCCGAATCTAATATGGGCGGAATTTTAGTTCCCTTAGGGCAAATTCAAAATTTTCAATTGGACGAATTGGAAAAATATAAAGATACTGATATTTATATTCATTGTCGTTCGGGCAAAAGAAGTATAACTGCCTGCATGTTCTTAGAAACGTTTGGATTTACAAAAACAAATAATATTGAAGGTGGAATTTTAGCTTGGCAAGAATATCAAAAAAATAAATTGAATGGAAACCCTCAATAAAATCGAAAATTTTATCAATGATATTATTGAATCCGACCTCAATAATGGAAAGGTTCAGAAAATAAAAACTCGTTTTCCACCGGAACCGAATGGGTTTTTACATATTGGTCATGCCAAGAGTATTTGTTTAAATTTTGGTTTAGCACAACAATACGGAGGCACTACCAATCTACGTTTTGACGATACCAATCCGACTACTGAAAAAATAGATTATGTTGATAGTATAAAAAAGGATATTCAATGGTTAGGTTTTCAGTGGAATCATGAATTGTATGCTTCTGATTATTTTGAACAACTTTTTCAAATGGCATGCACGCTGATTTCCAAAGATTTAGCTTATGTAGACGAAAGTTCGCCGGAGGAGTTAAGTGCTTCCAAAGGAACTCCAACTTCAGCAGGTCAACCAACAAAATTTCGGTACCGTCCAATAGACGAAAGTATTCGTTTATTTACTGCTATGAAACAAGGACAAATTCCTGAAGGCAAGATGGTTCTAAGAGCAAAAATAGACTTAGCCCATCCTGTTATGCAAATGCGCGACCCAATAATTTATCGGGTAAAATTTAGCCACCATCACCGCACTGGAACCCAATGGTGTATTTACCCCATGTACGATTTTGCCCACGGTCAATCAGACGCAATAGAAAATATTACCCACAGTATTTGTACCTTAGAATTTGTGCCCCATCGTCCTTTATATGATTGGTTTATAGAAAAATTAAATTTATACCCGTCTAAACAATACGAATTTGCCCGCTTGAATTTAACGCATACAGTTTTAAGTAAAAGAAAATTAAATTTATTGGTTGAAAAAGGTTTTGTAGAAGGCTGGGATGACCCTAGAATGCCTACCATCAGCGGTTTGCGTAATCGTGGTTATACGCCAACAAGTATTAAAGAATTTTGTCATCGGATTGGTGTTGCCAAACGCGATAATATTATTGAATTGTCTTTATTAGAATTTTGCTGCCGTGAAGATTTGAATAAAATAGCTACTCGAAGAATGGTAATTTTTCGTCCCCTCAAATTAATTATTACCAATTATCATCAAAAAGAAGAATGGTTGAGTTCTGAAAATAATCCAGAAGATAGCCAGAGTGGAAGTCGTGAAATGCCTTTCAGTAAAGAGTTATGGATAGAACGCGATGATTTTATGGAACAGCCGCCTAAAAAATATTTTCGATTAAGTCCAGGAAATAAGGTTCGATTAAAAAGTGCTTATATTATTGAATGTACGGGTTTTATTAAAAATGATGCTGGACATATTGAAGCCGTTGAAGCCGTGTTGATTGAAAATAGTAAAAGCGGGCAAGATACAAGTGGTTTACAAGTAAAAGGAACGATTCATTGGGTAAGTGCCCACCATGCCGACCCAATTGAAGTTCGGATATATAATCATTTATTTACCATTGCCGACCCGAATGAAATCAGCGATGACATTGGAAACTATATCAATTCTTATTCGCGAGAAATAGTGCCAAGAGCTTGGGCTGAACCACAATTACTGAAAGATAAAAATACATTCCATTACCAATTTATTCGTCATGGATATTTTTATAAAAATCCAGAAAAATCCAACGAACCGTATGTTTTTCATAAAACCGTAGGCTTAAAAGATGGCTGGAACCCCAAACCATAATATGTTTTACAAATATAAAAAATTTTGGCAGGGCTTTATTTGGACGTGGTTATTAGGCTTTATATTGATATTGGTTATTGATAAAAATTGGTATCCGCGGGCTTCAATGGAAGCCAATGCCACTACCAGCAAAGGGTTTTTATATTTTGGAATTTCTTGTATAGCCATTTTCATAGGTTTTTTAAATCAACAAATGAAAAAATAATTGTATGATTTCAATAGCAGAACTATATCAAATTTATTCACAGCATCCACAAGTTTTTACCGATTCTCGGAATATAAAAAAAGATGGCATTTATTTCGCTTTAAAAGGTGAACATTTTGATGGGAACGATTTTGCTTTATCTTGTATTAATAATGGTGCGGCTTTTGCTGTGGTTGATAACCCCCATTTAGCTCCTCACGAAAAACTCATTCAAGTGGATGACTGTTTAATTTGTCTGCAACAGTTAGCTAAATATCATCGCCAACAATTTAACATTCCTTTCATTGCCATTACGGGTTCTAATGGAAAAACAACGACTAAAGAATTGACTGCCGCTGTGTTGCAAACTCAATATAAAACTAGTTTTACTCAGGGTAATTTAAATAATCATATTGGTATCCCCTTAACAATATTAGCTATCCCGAAAAATATTGAGATAGCCATTATTGAAATGGGGGCTAACCATCAAAAAGAAATTGAAGGTTATTGTAGCATAGCTCAACCTAATTATGGAATTATAACAAATTGCGGCAAAGCTCACATGGAAGGGTTCGGCGGAGTTTTAGGCATCAGAAAAGGCAAGGGTGAACTATTCGATTATTTAGCCCTCAATAAAGGCACTATTTTTATCAATGGTCAAGAATCTTATTTATTAGAGATGGCTGCCAATCATATTCATAAAATTATTTATAATACCAAAAATTCTCACTATCAATTAAAAGTTTTAAGTCAAGACCCCTTTTTAAAAGTAGCTATAAATATGAACGAGATTGAATTTGATATACAAAGTCAATTAGTGGGTGAGTATAATGCTGCCAATATTATGACAGCCGCTACCATTGGGAATTTCTTTGGTATTTCCAATCAAAATATTCAATCAGCCATTGAACATTATTGTCCAAATAATCATCGTTCGCAATTAATAGAATGGCATGAAAATATCGTAATTTTAGATGCCTATAATGCCAATCCTTCTTCGATGGAATTAGCCATTAAACATTTTAGCAAACAACATTATAAAGATAAAATATTATTTTTAGGTGCTATGAAAGAATTAGGAGAATATAGTCGAATTGAACACCAAAAACTAATTGATTTTATTAACCAATTTTCTTGGAATTTAGTGTGTTTAGTAGGAAATGAATTTAATGGAATTGAACATAGTTATCATCATTTTCAACACGTTGAAGACCTTATCAAAGACCTACCTAATTTTAATTTGAAAGATAAAGCTATTCTAATCAAAGGTTCTCGGAGTACTCACATGGAATTAATTATTAAAAATTAACTATGGAAAATAAAGTTGCCAATAGCGGTTTAATTTCTTTCGACCTTAATAGCTTAGTTGATATTTCAGTTATTTTTGAATTTGATTTGAAACCGTTTTTATTTCAAGAAATGATTTTAAAAGAAAAAGACTTCCGTGAGAAGTTGAAAGAATTTGATTTTTCTATTTGCGCAAATAAAAATGTTTGTTTGTTTTGTTCGGTTGATGCTATTATTCCTACATGGGCTTATATGTTATTAGCAATTTACATAGAACCTTTTGCCAACAACATTATTTATGGAAACAAAGACGTGGCTATCAATAGAATCATTCAACAAAATATCTTAAAATTATCTCCAGAAAATTTTATAGATCAACGGGTTGTTATTAAAGGTTGTGGACAAATACCAATTTCAGAAGAAACTTATATCTTGCTGACAATTTTTTTAAAGCCGCTTGTTAAATCGTTATTTTACGGAGAGCCTTGTAGTACTGTACCTTTGTATAAAAAGAAATAAATATTTATTTCTTTCAGTCATGATGTATCCAAATTATCACTATCTTTGCATTAATTAAAAAGTAATGAAAAAATTTGCAGAGGGCATTCAATCTTTTAAATATATCATTGAGAAAAATTGTTATTTTGTTGACAAAACAGCTATACTCTACGATTTAGTTTCGTCTAAGAACTTTGTGTTTTTATCACGACCGCGGCGTTTTGGAAAATCACTGACCTGCTCAGTGTTAAAACATTTATATAGCGGCGACCAAGAACTTTTTAAAGATACTTTTATTTATAATACTTGGGATTGGAATAAGAAACATCCAATTATTCAGATTGATTTTACTAGTATAGGTTATAAAGATTATGGACTACCAACTGCCTTAGAAAAAAGGGCTCAAGAAATAGCAAAAAACTATGATTTACCTCCCATTGATTTCAAAGTTGGAACCATATTTACTTTTCTAATTAACGCTTTATATGATAAATACCAAGCCAAACCCGTTATTATTATTGACGAATATGATAAACCTATCATTGACTTTTTAGAGCTTGAAGACCGTCATATCGCTATCAAAAATAGAGAAATTATGATGAATTTTTATCAGCCTTTAAAAGCTTGTAGTGATAAAATTGAATTCTTTTTTATGACCGGCGTTTCTAAGTTTACTCGAGCCGGTATATTTTCCCAACTTAATAATTTAACCGATATCACTATTAATAAAAAATACAACAACTTGGTCGGTTATTCTGAAACTGAGTTAAGAACATACTTTATTGAACATTTAAAACTTTGCTTTCAAGAAGAAATCAACCAATACCCTAATAAATATAATGATTTTGAAGATTTTATGGGTAACGTTAAACGTTGGTATAATGGCTATAATTGGGGTGGAATTGATACCCTGTATAATCCCACTTCTGTTTATATGTTTCTAACTAATCAGCGTTTTAGTAATTTTTGGTTTTTAACAGGAACCCCTCGTTTTTTATTGACTCTTGCCAAACAAAATAAAGAGATTGGTATCGAAAATTTAACTACCCCAGAATCTTCGATCAGCTCTTTCGAAATTGATAATATCTCATTACAAGCAATCTTATTCCAAGCCGGTTATCTAACCATTGATAAACTCTTACATGATGATTTTATTTCTTTAAGATTTCCTAATTTCGAAGTTGAAAAATCGTATTTAACTTTTATTATTGATTCTATTGGTTCTCAAGACCTCTTATTAAAAAAAAACAATGTGTATTCTTTATTAAACGATGCCTTTGAAAATAATGACCTTAAAAAAGTTTTCGACATCGCCAATACCATTGTGGCTAACGCTACGGCTTTAATTTATTTAAAACCAAACGAGTATTTATATAATGCTATTTTTTATTTAGTCTTTAAAATCTTTGGAATCAGCGTTGAATCTGAAGTTTGTAATCATAGAGGAAGAATGGATGCTGTTATATTTTGTACCAATTCAATTTATATTCTTGAATTCAAATTGAATGAATCTGCTCAAACAGCTTTAGCTCAAATCAACCATAAAAACTACGCCGATAAATTCGCCTTAGACCACAGAAACATTGTATTAGTAGGCGTTTCCGTTGATAAAGATACTTATACCATCAAAGAATTTGAAACCCAAAACCTTACTACCTAAACAAGAATTGTTAATGGATAATGGATAAAGATGAAGATGAATGATGCTTTAGAATAATTCTTCGCATCATTCATCACTTCCCCATATATCTTTTAATTCTTTATCAACTTTAATGTACCATTCGACTTAGTGCCTTGTACTTTTATGATATACACTCCTGCATTTAGCCCTTCAAGGTTTATACGAACATTGCGGTCTGAGCCAACTTCGCGGTCCTCACGTTTTACCACCTGTCCATTCTCCGACAATAACTCCAACGTAACTTCCGCATCCGTACCGCCTACATTCAAGATTACATAATTCTGCGCCGGGTTTGGATACAAACTCAACCCTTCATTCAGTAAAATCGTTTGTACTACGCTATCCGTACAAGTCTCAGAAGTCTTCAATACCAAGGTATTTACCCCATTTTGTAATGGTAACTGACTCAAACTACTCAAGTTTTTATATAATACCCCATTCAAATTCGCATAGCCAACACTTCCTGTCTTTATCTCTAAAGATAATATTTGCTGATTGGGTAATACATTACTATAGGTCGTAATAGCCGCTGGTAACGATATTTTAACATAATAAGTTCTTGTTAATTGGGGATAATTTGTGTCCGATATAACCAATTTATACACGCTCGGTGCAACATTATTAATTGTATAACTACTCGTATTTATCGGCGTCCATATTGTTTGACTTTGCTTGCTTGCCGTATCTAACATAAAGATACTATACAATCCTGAACGCTTAAAACTCATTCCGAAACTACCTACCCCATCTACCGTATTACATACCGGCTGCGTAATTGCCAATTGTATAAAATCAACCCCAAAATATTTTGCCACAAACACCACCCGAATCGAATCATTGCTATTCGCTACATACCATAAACTACCTGAATTTGAATCAATACTAATCGTCGAGCTTACTGTTATATCTACTCCATTCTTATATACCCTCGATAATACATAGCCCTTATTCCCACGATAGGTCAATTTTACCGTATCCCCATAATTCAATCCTACACTCGGTGTTATCGTACCATTAGTTACTGTAGTATTAATATTCAAATTCTGTATCAAACTAAAACTAATCACATTATCAGAACTCACATTGTCTATCACATAATAATAATTCCCGTCTTGAAGGGTTACGCTCGTTAAAGGCAAGGTAGTACCATTAGCATTTACGCCCACTAAACTGAAACCATCCAATGCATTTATACTAATTGTTTTACCAACACCCGTTTCTACAAAGGAAGTATCGCTACTAAATAAGTTTTTGTTAATATTTAATTGTTTAACTAATTGGGCTTGTACTGCCTCAAATTTGATTTCAAAAACGTGGTTTGCAGTAACCTCAGAAAAGGTATAACTATTATCCGTAGTGTAAATGATTTGATCGTCAATCTTAATGTATGAAATTCGATAACCAGCATTTGAATAGAAATCAACTTTTAAACTTTCATTAAAATTAACCAACTGTGTTCCAACCAAACTTAATACACCCCCAGTATTTGATTTAAAACTTATATTAAATAATTTTTGGTCCAAAATAACATTAATATTATGATTCGCTTGAATATTACTAAATGTGTATGAAAGTATATTGTTTGTAAACTCATACTGGCTTGAATTTAATAAAACACCATCAACCACAACACTATCCAATTGATAGTTATTATCTACGGCAATAGTTATGGTTTTTGAAGAACCTGCATCTAATAAATTGTTACCTGTTTGAACAATAGATCCACCCGTACTTACTAAAGTAGTTATTACAAATTTACCGTTGGGGGTTACTACAACCCTAATCGTATGGTCGGCATTTAAATTTGTTAACACCAGACTATCTGTTAAGGGTTGTGGTTGTCCATCCAATAATACACTATCTAACCGATAACCTCCCGGAATAACAAAATTATAAACTACTCTCAACCCTGAATCATATTCGGTAAGCCCTTGAACTTGTACCACATTAGCTTCATTACTACTACTATAAATATTGTAACGCTTAGGCTCGCTAGCAAACTGTACGGGGGTTTTTATGGAACCGCCAACACTCAATAAATCAAAAACGACTACTATGTTTTGATCGGCTTGAACTTTATTAAATTTGTAGCCAATTATATTTGAATTTGCCGCATATTTAATGGTATCCTTTTTATTTAAAATAAGCTTTGAAACATGATACCCAGCTATTGGATAAAATCTAAACGTAAAATCGGTATTATTTAAAATTCGAACTTGACCAAATGGACTAATTTCGCCCATTCCGATATAAGAACTATTTATATTGTAATAAATTTGTTTAAATTTCACTACTAAATTAGAATCACCGCTAACATTTTTAAAGATGTATTGATAGGTTTTTAAATTATTCTCTATACTAATAGCCTTCCCATTAACAATAATGCTATCTATTACAAAACGGGCAGCCGCAAAAATATAAACACGTAAGCTATCACCACGCTGTATTATAACCCTACCTTGTGGAGTAACAATTCCGCCCGCTGTGTTGTTGGTGGTAATTCTTACATTAAAATATAATTGTTTAAACACAATTCTAATATTTGAATCACCCGTAATATTCTCGAATAAATAATATCCAGAATATAAATTTTGATCTGTACGATTCGTACTTACAGCAATTCCATTAACAATCACAGAATCAATTACATTTCCAAAATAAGACACAAAATTTACAATTAACCTTTGCCCACTTAATACGAAAACCTGCCCTTGTGGATTAACGTATCCATAATTGTTGTTATTCGTTGAAATATTTACTCTATATGAATTTGCTTTAAATACGACCCTTATAAATTGGTTGGCGATGAGGTTACGCAATCTAAAGTAGTTAAATCCTTGATCGTCTTTTTGTAATTGTTCGATTGAAAATTGTTGATTATTAACGAAAATAGAATCAATCAAAGAACCAAAATTGGGTATAATGGTAACGGTTGCAGAATCTCCACTAAAAACAATTGTTGAACCTGAAATTCTTATGAATCGGTCATTAATCAATACCGCTCCAGTTGAATTGGTTTGAACCGTAATTCGATATGTAATTTTTCTGAAAATTACAACGATGTTTTGATTGGCATTAATATTATTAAAAACATACGTACCAGTGGTAGTTCCTTTATAACCTGAAACACCTCCTCCATTAACAAATACAGAGTCAATCAAATAATCTTTATCCGCACTAAAACTAATTGTTTGATTGGAGTTTAAGTCGGCAGATTTTGAAGGCGTAATAGTACCTCCTATATTATTATAAACTAAGGTATTTATACTGAAAATTCCTGAACGTAGGACTATTTCGCGACTTGTATCAGAAACCGTTTCTCCATTAATATTAATAGCAGTTACGGTAAATTTTAAAGGAGTGTTTAAAGGCAAACCGCTAATAAAAGCTGGACTGCTAACGCTATATACAATTTTATTGGTAGGATAAACGGTGATACGATAATATTTAGTTTCTGCACCAAGTGCTGCATTATTAGAACTGAAGGCAATTGAAACAGAAGCATATCCAGTAATTATTGAATCTATAATCGGTTTTAAAGGTGGTGAGATTTTCCTAAAATTAATCTGTACATAATTATTAGACGTGATTCTTGTTAACGAAAGATAGGCAAATTTATTGGAAATAGAAGTCGCTAAAAAATTATATACTCTTCCGTTTAACCAAATCGTATCAATAATATAATTAGAATCGGCTTCAATCAAAATACTTCCAGATATACCATAAGGAATCACCAAAGAATCAATGTTATTTATTAAAAGGCGATTGTTAACAGTAACTTTTCCGCCCTCAGATTTCTTTATTCCGAGAATATAGGTAATGGGTTTATATTTTACAATTAAATTATTGTTTTGTTGAATATTATTAAAGGTATATCGTCCGTAAATACTATCAACATTTTTGCCATTCAACCACACACTGTCTATCGTATAACCTTGCGGCGCCGAATAAAATACAGTAAATATTTGACCTGCTTGAACTTGCTCTTTTAAGATTACTTGTCCACCATAAACTTGTACATTAATATAGTAAGTTTGCCTAATTGCTTGACTGTCTAAAAGTTTTGTTGTATTTTGATAAAACACTAATGGTAATGAACTGCCTAAAAATTGAAATTGATTTGAATAATTTAACTGCGAGGGATTAATAAAATTATTTGTTGAATTTAAAATAATATCAGTATTCGTATTTGAAACAGCAATTAATGGCAGAATATTCAAACTTGTTGCCGTATAAGAATTTTCAATAAAGCCATCTGTTGAACTTCCTAACAAACCACCATATAAATTGGCATTATTCGTAACTCTAAATTGGGCTTGGGTGTATGAATTTTTAATGAAAGCTAAACCAGTATTGAAGCCTAACAAACCGCCACAAAAAACAGTGGTATTATTTGTTGGGGTAATGTTACCACGGTAATAAGAATTTAAAATAATGACCCTACGATTTGCTCTGCCAATTAATCCAGACCCATTTCCATTTATATTCATTAATGAGAAACTATTTCTAATAACCAAGGCGTTAACGTTACCACCGCCAACTAAACCACCACTATAGCCTGATGTTGAGTTTGAATTGGACAAAGTTCCAGTCGTATAACAATTATTTATTATTAAGCCAAATGAAGAATTTACCATATTTCCAATTAATCCACCTGTTATTGGAGATCCAGAAATTTGTTCATTAATAAGTCTTATATTATTGAAACAAGCATTAGAGCCAACATAGCCAAAAAGCCCATTGGTGGTACTTTTTAAATTTGAAATTGTATAATTAGACCCATCAAAATATCCAATGAAAGGCACATTGGCAGAACCTATTGGCGTAAAATTGGTTATAATTTGACTGTTATAATAATGGCTGGCGCTATCAAAATCTAAGTTTCGAGTTAAACGATAGCTACCATTTGCTGGATAAGCTGCATTTACCCCAATTAAATTTAATTGATTGAGATATTCAATATTAATTAGGTCTTTTATTTTTAAAGTGAGATTGGTTGTTACAGTTCCAGTACTTGAGGAAACTTGAACTTGAAGACTATAGACACCTGCAGCCAAATTGCGCGTCCACCAGATTGCTCCCGTAACACTATCTAATTTTATTTCTTGATTAACGGAACCTATAAAACTGAATTTTAAATTTACGCCGGTCCCAAAATTCAAGATAGGCGTATATCTTAACTCAGCTGCGTTTTGATAAGTATTAATTATACTACTATCATTATAACGAAAATCAGTCGGTGCGGCTGAGGTATCTTGTCCGTCTAATAATGTTAAAGTATTTGAATTATCTAAACGATATAATAAAGGATAATTATTTTGGGATTTTTTATAATATGGACTACTTTGTAAAGTTGAATTAATTTCATTTATGTTTGTCGAGGAAATACTATTGTTAATAACAACAGCACTAAATTGATTTTTTATACCATTATTCAAGTAACCATAAAAAGGCTTATTATCAACCGCATAACAATTATTCAATTGCACGTTATAAGAGCCTCCACCAAAATTGGAAATAAAGCTACCTCCAATATAAATGTTCGCTAAATTAACAGAATTAATAATATTTACAGACACGTTGGCATAACAGTTATTGTAGGTACTATTTCCAATAATTCTGCTCACAAATCCGCCAGCACCGCTGTAAAAAGCGGGGTTTATTCTAACTAATAATTTACCATAACTATAACAGTTTGAAACTCTACTACCACGTCCAAAATCTGCACCTATAAAGCCGCCTACGCCATAATTTCCGGTAACCTGCCCTTTGAAATAAGAATTAACAACCTCTATTGAATCACTGTTAAGACCAATTAAACCTCCTACCCCAAATGCTTCTCCATAAATATTTCCTGTTGCATAACAATTATTAATTCTAGTAACTGCTATAGAACCAAACGTATTAT
>JACCDX011015396.1_pt1 | contig 16683 bp, 20 predicted proteins | sample 7449681 | NCBI WGS metagenome assembly JACCDX01 (sample SAMN15323450, study PRJNA562643) | freshwater metagenome | isolation source: river surface water | place: USA:Blue River Watershed | collected 2017-08-18 | reverse complement strand
TTAAATAAAAAAGGTAATTTAGTTGTTAGAGCGTGGATTGATAATCCATCTAAATCCAAAAGAGGTACACCATCAAATGTTGGTAATGAGAAAGCCAACTATGGTTGGAGAACATTCTTAGTAACTAGAATGTCTAGTATTCAAGTTCTTAATACTGAAACTTTTGATATTCCTAGAGAAAAATTTAATGGTGGTGGGGATGATAAATCAATGAGTGTTACGTACGTTTCAACTGATTTTTCTACCAAACCAAAAGAACCTAAAAAAGCCACAGTAGCCACAACAACACCTAAAGTAGAACCAACAAAACCAGTTAAAAAACCAGGTATAACAAAGGTGACTAGGAATTTTGATAAAGAAATAACAACAGCACAAAATGATTTGGCTAAAGTTGTTTCAGATATGAAATCCACAAATGAGAAATACAAACAAGTTAAAGATACACCTGAGGCTGAACCTTTGTTAAACACATTAAAAGATTTAACAGCAAAGAAAAAAGAATTAATCCTTAAGATTGATGATTTAATTAATCAATTTGCTAAATCTGGTGTTGATGCTAAAAATGTTGATGTTCAAAAATTTCAAAGTGCGAATAGAGCAATCAAAAACGAACCTGAACTTAATATACCAGAACCAACTAAAAAACCAGCTAAAAAACCAAACGAACCAAATCAACCAGTAGAAAAAAACAAGTTACCTGAACCTAAAAAAACAGAAAAGCCAGATAAAAAACCAGAAGATGACAATCGTTATGATTTAAGTGAATCATTTGTTCATCGAGTTAAAAAACTTATTTCATATTTTTAACTTTATTTTTGGTTACAAATAGAATATATTTATCAATATGACACAATTAAACAACGGACCAATCAGTTCAAATGATTTGATGCAAAGATTGGCACAAGCGAAGAAAGTAATGAATAAAGTTGATGGCGGTAATTTCGAAAGAGGTCACGTTAATGAAGGTATATTATTAAGTGATCCAGAAGAGTTAATTCAAAATAACATTGCCTCAGTGTCACCAACAAAAAATATTACAGCACCAGCTAGTGTTGATAAAATACAGAACTCTAAATTACCAGATGCAATTAAAAAAGCAATGATAGAGAATCCAATACAACAAATGCCACAAATATCTTTAAGTGAAACCTTAGATATGGATTTTGTAAAAGGCGCTAAAAGATTGATGGAGCAAGAAGGTGTATCTACAAACAAACAAGCACCAAGCAAATCAACACAACAATCAGCTAATATTGACATGAGTGCGATTGCTGTTTTAATTGAAAATACCGTTCGTAAAGTTATGGACGAAAAGTTAAATCAAATTTTAACTGCACAACAAACGCAAACGATTAATGAAAATCTAGTGTTAAAGGTTGGTGATTCTGTATTCAAGGGTAAAATCACCGGTGTTAATAAATCAAAATAATTTACTTTTATTTTTTATTTTCTTATAATAGACATATAATATAAAAATATGTCAAAATTAAGAGTTTTAGCTATTCCTTCGGATGCTCACGGTGTTGGTAAGTACAGAGTATTAGATCCATTTAAATTTATCGGTAATAACTTTAGTGAAGATATTCACGTGGATATTGTTATGAATCTAGCTGATCATGACGATGTTTTCAATGGTTATGATGTTGTTGTATTCCACAGCTTTATTCATCAAACAAATCACGAGAGAAATGTTGAAAGAGTTAAATGGTTAAAAAATAAGGGTATAAAAACAATCATGGATATAGATGACTTTTGGACAGTTGACCAAAGACATCCGTTATATGAACAAATTAGAGTCGCTAAGGTTGGTGAAAAGAAGGTAGAACTTTTAAAGTTAGTTGATTATATCACATGTACCACATCATTTTTTGCTAGTGAAATTAAAAAAAGATTAGGGGTAAAAGATAATGTGTTTATTTTCCCAAATGCTGTCGATGAAAATGAACCTCAGTTTAAACCAAACCCAATTAAATCTGATAGATTAAGATTTGGTTGGTTAGGTGGCTCATCTCACTTACATGACATTGAATTATTAAAATCAGGTATTGAATCAACACAGAATAGTTACCTGGATAAGACTCAATTTGTTTTATGTGGATTTGACTTAAGAGGTACTGTTACAGAAATAGATAGAACCACCGGTCAACAAAGACAAAGACCAATCATGCCACACGAAACTGTTTGGAGCAAGTATGAAAGTATTTTCACAAACTCATATAAAGTTTTAGATGCTGATTATAAAAACCATTTAACATCATTTAAAGAAGGTGACTACCCATCAATGGATGTACCATATGTAAGAAGATGGACACAAGACATTAGCAAATATGCTATGAACTACAACTATTTTGATGTATCGTTAGCACCACTTGTTGAATCATTTTTTAATTCATGTAAATCTCAGTTAAAAGTAATCGAAGCTGGGTTTCACAAGAAAGCAATTATCGCTAGTGAAACTTGCCCATATACCTTAGATTTAGTATCTGCTGTTGATAGTGGTGTGTATAACGATAAGGGTAACGCGTTGTTAGTACCAGAAAGAAAAAACCATAAAGAATGGGCTAAGCATATGAAAAGACTGGTTGAAAATCCGGCTTTAGTTGAGGATTTAGGTAACAGATTGTATGAAACCGTTAAAGATACATATTCATTAAAAAATGTATGTAACGATAGAGTTCAATTCCTAAAATCAGTTGTTAGTAAATAATTTTACCCGATTTTTGTTTTTTTAAAGTTAATTAACTATATTAGTAGTGAACATTAAAATATAAAAATTATGTATTATCTAATTACAATTGGTTACGAGACTGAACAAATGGACAGAGAGGGTAACCCAAGAATTAAAAAAGTTAAGTATGTTTTACAAGCTAACTCGGTTGAAGAAGCAACTATTGTTGCAGCAAAATATCGCTCAGGTGATATCCGAGGTAGTGAAAGCCTAAGCGTCGCTAAGATGCAAATTGAGTGTGTTATTGACGAAAAAAACACACCAGAATATTACAAATAAAAATATGATCTCAAAGGATAGAATTGAAAAAAACAAACAAAAATTTCAAGAAACTAACGAGAGATACAGCATTTTTACAAAAGAACTGGAGGAGTCTCTGGGGGATGATTTTTACCATGCCCCAGCATCTCCTTCTTTAGATTTATACGGATGTTATCCTGGCGGTCTTTTAGATCATTTAATGAAGGTATGCAAATACGCATTAAACATAAATGAAATTCTACCAGATAAAATAAAATTAAATAAAGAAAAAATAATCAAAACTGTTTTCCTATCCCAAATAGGTAAAGTGTTCCTTTTTAAATTAAACGACAGTGAATGGCATAGAACCAATTTAGGTAAAATGTATGTCTATAAAACAGAAGGGATGACAGCAATGAAAGTAGGCGAAAGAAGTATCTACTATGCAACTAAATTTGGTTGTAGCTTAGAAGAAGATGAATACCAAGCCATAATAAACATAGATAAGGATTCTGAAGATAAAATGGCCAAATGGTATTCAATGATTTTAAGTCAAGTTATGAAACATGGTTTTGAATTAGCATTAATTGAAGAAAAATATGCAACAAAATAATTTCCAAGAAATTTTAGACAAATTAAAAGAGTACGAAAAGTTGTTATCAACAGATGAAAGTGATGATACAATCGATGATCAATTAGCTGAGCAAATAAATCTTACGTTAGATGAATTAAACAATGAAATATACAATGCTCAACAAGAAGAGTACTCAAAACTATCGGTGAAGTATATTAACAAATCTACAAATGTAGACCCTAAATTTGCATACGAGGGTGACAGTGGATTTGATTTAAGAGCTGACATTGAAAGTGATATAGTTTTAGATCCGTTTAAACGTGTTTTGGTACCGACTGGGTTATATTTTGAGCTTGAAAAAGGTACTGAAATACAAGTTAGACCTAGAAGTGGTTTGGCAATAAAACACGGAATTACTGTGTTAAATACCCCAGGAACAGTTGACAGTCATTATAGAGGTGAAGTTAAAGTACCCCTAATTAATTTAGGGGAGGAACCTTATTTAATCCAAAAAGGTGATAGAATCGCTCAAGCTGTTATTATGCCAGTATTTGGTGAAGGAAGGGTTAATTTATTAAAAACAGACGGGATTAACGAAACTACCAGAGGAGAGGGTGGGTTTAATTCTAGTGGAATTAAGTGATATTTATAGGTAATAAAAGATTATTAAAAACTACATACTTTGGCATTAAAACCTAAAACAGGAAGAAACTACCCATTAGTTGCGGTAGAAGAAAAGAAGATACCACATAAGCAAAGAATCCGAGAGATAATAAAAAAACCAAAGGAGAAATTTCTAACAAAATCACAAGAAGAATACTGGAACATATTAGGAGATAATCAAATCACATTGTGCTTTGGTCCGGCTGGTGTTGGTAAATCATATATAGCAATGAAGCGTGCTGTAGATTTACTACACGATGAGGATAACAAATATGAAAAGATTATCATTGTGAGACCAGCAGTCGAAGCTGAAGAAAAATTAGGTTCACTACCTGGTGGTTTGGAAGAAAAGTTAGATCCGTACATTTATCCATCTTACTATTTGTTAAATAAAATAATTGGTAAAGAAGCTAGAGAGCAACTAAAAGACGAAGGTTATATTGAGGTTGCTGCGTTAGCTTACATGAGAGGATGGAACGTAGATAACACAATACTAGTTTTTGAAGAAGCACAAAACGCGACTCCAGCACAAATTAAATTGTTGTTAACACGTATTGGTTTTAACTCAAAATTCTTTTTATCTGGTGACTTAGAACAATCGGATAAATTTAAAGATAAAACAAAATCTGGTTTGTATGATGCCAAGAAAAGACTTGGTGGCGTTAGAGGAATTGGTATCTTTGAGTTTGGTCCAGAAGATATTGTTAGAAATCCAATTATTGGTGAGATTTTAAACAGATACGAATAATTACTCATTTACTTTCTTTAAAATAAACCCTATCTTTTGAAATATGAATATCTATATTTCAATCGATGGGGTTTTACGTAATTTTATAAACAGGTTTCATTACCATTATGAAAACGCGTACATTAATGTTGAAGCTGATGAAGAATCAACTGATACATTTGAATACAAGGTTACAGAGCCTATAACTAATTTAAACGTTTCTGATCACTTCGCATTCCAATCTAAAGAACAAAGCGATTATTTTCAATACGTAGAATACCCAATGGAACTCTATGGTCATTCACCAGTTAGTTATCCTAACGTGTATAATGAATTTAACAAGTTTGTTTATGACTACATGGATCATCAAATTTTCTTAGTTGGGTTAGATGAGTTTGGTAAAGCAAAACCAGCAACATTTTTCTTTTTAGCTAGAAGTGGGTTCATGCCAAATAATATTAAATTTATTTTATCTGAAAATATTTCTGATGAATGGGCTAACGCTGATGTGTGGATATCTGATAACAAAAAGATATTGGATTTAAAACCAGAAAATAAAGAATTTATTTTATTTGAAACAAGCTATAACAATTTCTTTACTTATGAGAAAAAAATTAATAAATTAAGTGATATTGTTATTGATAATCAAAATCAAATAACATTTAATAAAGAAGATCAAAAACTATTAGATGCATAAATTTTACGGAAAAGATTATTACATTGATATAGACGGAATTGTCGAAAAATGTAAAACAGGTGGTACAATAAATGATGAAGATGGTAAAGAGGTTATAGAGATTAACGTCTTTAAATATGAATTAATTAAAATGATGTTAGAAAGGGTTTTAAACGAATTTGACGACGCTGGTGAAGATGATGTACTTTCATCTTTAAAAGATACCGCCGGTTCTTTATCATTTAACCTAGCATTTAACACCCTAATACAAAACGGAATAATAAACGAAGAAATATAAAAAAATGAGTGAAAAATTAAAAAACATCGAAAAATTACAAGATGCTTTAGGTAGAATTGAATCTAAAGAAAATGGAATTTATTTTTTGTGCTATGACACAAAAGGAAACGCGAGAGCATCAGTAAAACATATCTATGATATGGCATTGTACCTAAAACAAGCAGGAATGAATTCTAAAATTCTTGTTGAAGACTCAAAATACAGCGGAGTTTCAGCTTGGCTTGGTGAGGTATACAATGAAATACCGGTAGTATCAATAAAAGAAGATAAGGTAGAGATGAGTATCGACGATATACTTGTTGTACCAGAAAGTTATGCAAACGTTTTACCACAATTGGCTAACGTTAGATGTACAAAAATCATGTTAGTTCAACAAAAAGAATACATGTTTGATACATTATCAATTGGTAGTAGATTTAGCGAATTTGGTTTTGATAAAGTTATTACAACAACTGAGGCCGCTAAAAAATACATCTTGGAATATTTCCCAGAATCTTTAGTTTTTATTATTCCACCTGTTATTGAAGATTATTTTACTAAAAGTGAAAAACCGGTAAAACCGTTTATTGCTATTAGTTGTAGAGACAGGGTTAAACATAGAAAGTTAATTTCTGAATTTTATTTAAAATATCCACAACTAAGATGGATCACATTTAGAGATATGGTTCAGATGTCTAACACTGAATTTTCAGAAGGATTAAAAGAATGTTTTGTGTCACTATGGTTAGATGATGATAGTACGTTTGGTACCTTCCCATTAGAATCAATGAAATGTAATGTTCCTGTTATCGGTAAAATACCAATGACAGAACCAGACTGGTTAGCTGAGAACGGTATGTGGACATATGATGAAAGTAAATTAATTGAGTTGTTAGGAACATATTGTTTAGCATGGTTAGATGGTGTTGAAATTAACGACGAGGTTAAAGAAAAAATGCAAGAAACGTTGTTACCATACAGCAAGGACATTACTAAAAATAATACCATTAACATTTTTGAATCGTTCAATTCTAAAAGAAAAGACACAATTACAAAAGGATTAGAAAAATTAAAACAAGAAGAAACAGTATGAAAAATATCACAATAATTTTACCGGTACATAAATTAAACGAAGATTATAAATTAATGCTTCAGAAGGCTGTTGAATCGGCTAAAGAATTTTATAATGACGTTAAGTTAATGATCGTCGCCCCGGCAGGTTTAAAATCAGAACTTGATAGTGTTGATCTAGGTAAGAAAATCGAAGTGGAATATAAACTTCATAACGGTGAAACAGACTTTTGCTCACAAATAAACGAGGGTGTTAAAAGTTGCACAACAGAATGGTTCTCAATTTTAGAGATTGATGATGAATATCAAAAAATTTGGTTAAAATCTATTAATCAATATGTTAAAGAATATCCTGATGTAGATGTGTTTTTACCTATTGTTAAAGATGTTGACGAAGAAGGTAATTTCACTAACTTCACAAACGAATCAGTTTGGGCATATGGGTTTTCAGAAAAACAAGGTGTTTTAGATAATGAAGTATTAATTGAATACCAAAGCTACCAAATAAGCGGAGGTCTATACAAAACTAAGGTTGTTAATGATAATGGTGGTTTTAAAGAAAATATTAAATTAACATTTGGTTATGAGTTCTTATTAAGATTAACACACAATGGTGCAAAAGTTATGGTAGTACCTAGAATTGGTTACAGACACGTTAACTTAAGAGAAGATTCATTATTCTGGTTATACAAAAATGACGAAAAAACAAAACTTGCTGAGAACGAAGCTAAATTTTGGGTGGAGACAGCTAAGAAAGAATTTTTCTTCACAAATAAACGAGAAGTAATTTATAATGAAAATTAATGCCAAGAAAACGTACCCAAAAAGTTTATTTTGGGGAGGATCAAGAGAAGGCGGTAGCTAAGTACTTAGAAAGTAGTGACGATGCAGAAAGAAACAAGATATTCAACGAATATTTACGAGAACCCCTAATTATAATGGTTGAAAGTATCATAAGAAGATACAAGTTATATAGAAAAGATTTTGAATTTGAGGATTTACACACAGATACAATGTCTTTTCTTATAACTAAGATTAACAAGTTTGACCACACAAAAAATCACAAAGCGTATTCCTATTTTGGTACCATATGTAAGAACTACTTAATGGGAGCCATTCAAAAGGATACTAAAGATCAAAACAGAAGCATATCATATGAGGATATCTCTGAAGACATCGAGAGCAGAGTTGATTTTTCATATACAATCGACGAATACCATATAGATTATTCTGATGTTATTATCAACCTAACAAACAAGCTTGAAGATTTTATTGAAACAGAAGAATTAACAGATAATGAGAAAAAACTAGGTTATGCCCTTTTAGAGATATTCAGTAATTTTGACCGAATTTTTCAAATTGGTGATGGTAACAAGTTTAATAAAAATTTAATCCTCCTATCATTGAGAGAAATGACATCATTATCAACAAAAGAAATTAGAATATCGCTTAAACGATACAAATTACTATATGATGGTGTTTTAGGTGGATTTTTAGAGTAAACCCTATTTATTGGTATGAGACCACCGAAGAAAAATTTAGCGTTAGATACAGACTCTGCGTTATCATTAATGCAAGAAATCTATTTTGACATTGTGGAGCAAAAAAACACTGCCACATTGATAATGAAAAAGATGCTTTCTTTTATGAAGGAATCTGAGGACATGTCCGTTATTGGACCCGTAATCAAAGAACAACAGAAGATCTTAAACGAATGTACCGAAAAGAAAATTTCTTTAGTTAAGATACAAAATACCCTTATTCAAAAGGGTGCCGCATCCGGTGACAAATTTAGTGCCGGTAAGATGACACTTACTGATGAGGATAGAGAATTGCTAGAAAAATTAGTTGGTAACGACGATAAGGGACAGGATCAAAAGTATGAGATATAATGATAGATTTAAAAAATAAACAAAGGGAGATAAAATCCAAGTTTAAAGTTATTCAGCAAGCCAATGATACAAAAAAGGGTGTTGATGATCTATTGAAGACATATGATGATACATTAGAAAATTTACAAGGACAAATTGGTAGCACACTAGAGGGTTATGCTGATAAAGCAAAACAAAAGCTACCAAACGTAGAAAATATATTTGAAAAGATAACCCAAGATTTACAAAAAATACTTCCCGTAAAACAAAAAAACGGGGAAAGTATGTTAAGAAGAATCACTAGAGAATCTGTAAAAGAGACAACCGAAGCTGTTAAACCTATTTTTTTAGATAACGTTAGAAAGCTGTTTTTTGCTAGTGATAGTGACATGAATTGTGGTACAACCACACCTATGCCAGTTAGCGGTTTAACAATATCACCAAAAGAATTTGATCTTTTAGATATGTTACAAACAGACCCACAGACAGGTTTGGGTAAGATAATTTATGAAAGCCCACAAGCTAGCGGTGATAAAATAAAAATGAATAAAATATTTTATGAAAAATTTAGCGGTGGCGTATATACTTTTCAATCAATAGATGAAACCCAACTGTTTTCCATGGAATGGGATAGTGCTATACAAAAATATAAAATAGAAGGGCTTCAAGGGGCCGGTACAACTGTGGATCAATTTATCACAAAATATTATGAGACAATTGAGTTCCCAAAAATATCTGATATATTAAAAAATAGTTTCTCAATGTTAATACCGGTTGGTGGTATTAATGTAACAAATGCTAGTTATGATGTTAATGTTAATAAATTAAACAGAGTTATTAGCAAAATTTGCGCTGTTTGTGCTAAACCAGAAAATAATCAATTAAAACAAAACCCAGTTGATCAATTTAATGAAAATGATGTTGATTTAGGTGCGTTTTTTAATTTTGATGACGTTGAAGGTATAGATATTGATGATGAAAATTTAAGATACCAAAAAGTATTAAAATTTACCGATTGTAACAATTTTACAATTCCAGTGAATCAAGGTATTGTTGAAGAATTTGCATTTTTCTCTACAACTAAAAATGACATAACAGACATATATAATAACGCGTTATCAAAAGTAGCAAAAGATGCTGCAAATCAAAATTTATCCATACCGTACCCTCAATTTGCTGCAAATCTTGATTTTAATTCTTTAAAAAATTTACCTAAAGCGTTAATATCTTCAGTGTTTTCAGCAAAAATGTTTTTCCCTATTGTTGTTCTTTGGAAAATATTAAAATCTAGTGTTATTAATGCTGTTACATCAATTACAACAATAATTAAAAATTTAACTAAACTGGTTTATAATATCATCAAAGATATTTTTAATAAATTTTTAACTGTTTTTTGGACAAAGGTTAAACCACAATTAGCATTAATATTAAAAGATTTAGCAAAACGAATTTTAAAGAATTCTAAGAAAAGATACCTAGTAATATTAACAGCACTAATCGACATACTAGCTGCGTTAATACCATTTGTAGGTATTGGTTCATGTGAAGATTTTTACAACGCTATTTTAGCATTGTTAAACCAATTAAAGGTTGGTGTATCACAAAAAATACCTGGATTGTTATTACAATTATCAAAAAGACTTCCTGGATATAGTGAAGATAGAGCAATTATGAACATTGGTGAGCTATTAGAAGCAAATGGTATACCAACAGGTGATTTATATGGTCAGGATAATAATGTAGTAGCATTCTTCTCATCCATAATTAAAGGTCATCAAAAAGAGATGGATCAAAACTCTTTTGTACAGGTTAGTTTAGATTATGCTCAAATACCTGTAGCGCCATTAGGTGGTGCAGCTATAATACCACCAGGAATATTAAAAGCACACGGTAAATTAACATAATATGGAATTAAAAAGAGTTATTGAAATAGGTAATGATGTTGTAAATTGTAGCAATAAAGATCTTGTTGACTCTAGAGACTTTTTAATTGCTGAATTTGATAAAACAAAAGAAATTATAATTGAGCTAACAAGACAATTAGAATCAATCGAGTTACTATACAATAATATTAATGGCGAACTAAATAAAAGATATAAATGAAAATTGTAAATATTGGTATCTGTGTTGATAACAAAGATCCCAGAGGTATTGGTAGAATTAGAGTAAGAGATATTTCTGAAACAGAAAGTGATAGATCTAAATCTATACCTGTATGGGAACAATGGAGTGCAAATGATCCGTTCGTTTATTCTCCGTTTTTACCAACACATATCAATATCATTCCACAAAAAGAACAAGCCGTTAAAATAATTAGATATGATAACGAAAAGGATCTACAAAACCAGGAATATATTCCTGGTCCGTTCACAACAACCTTTGACTATACATATCAAAATGAATTATCACAATTAACGGAAACAACATACGCAAAAAGATCAGAAAAATCTCCAGCGATAAAATCATTTACAGGTGAGAAAAAATCATTTGATGATGGATTTATTAGAGCGGAATCTGTGGGCACATTACCTAAATTAAATGATATTGGTCTTGTTGGTAATTATGGTTCGGACGTTATATTAACAGAGCACGGTGTACAACTTAGAGCGGGTAAGCTTGTTGACAAATTTGCAACAAACCCTAAATTTAAAACCGAGCTATCAAAATACCCGATTTTTTCAAAAAAACAATCTAAAATAAGTTTAAAGAAATTCCCACAAACATTACAATTAGATAAAAAAATAATTGTTGATAATGTTATTACAAGAACAGATATAAAACATGTGGTTGAATATACACTAGATAATGTTCTAGAACCAACTGAATTAACAATATACATTTATAGAATCAACAAAACTTTTGGTGAAAAATATAAAACTGACGTTTTTGATATAAACACTGAGCTTGATTTAGAAAACTCAGCTGAATTGATATATGAAGACACACAGACTTTAGAATCGTCTGATAAAAAACAAGAAGCTTATATTCTTGTTAGAGATTTTATATCTAGAGTGGATAGAGAAAATTTAATTATTATTGAACCGACACTACAAGATATACCTGCACACCCATTTTATTTTAGACCCAAAAACACATTAAGAAATCAAAACGGATCTACAGAATTTTTAACTAATATATTTTATAATACTAAAACCAATGGTAATGGTTTAATTTATAGTAGAACTTCTATAGATGTCCCAATAATATCTCAGAAAAAGGAGATACCATATCTTAAGAAGGTTAGTGAAACGGATCAAACATTTGCTGCAATAACCGCAGATCATATTGTTCACATGTCAACAACAAATAGTGGTGTTGATAATAAAAATATAGATTTTGGGGCTCTAGACAAATATGAGTACACTCAGGAAGATTATTTAATGAGGATTCTACCAAACACATTCTCTTCCGTTAGAGGCGAAAAACTGATAGAAATACTAGAGCTTATCACCCTTATCCTCTTAAATCACACTCACGGTATAATAACCCCACCAAAGTATTTTAAAGCCACTACAGACAGCTTAAAGCGCTTAATAGAGCGTGCAAAAATAGATATGATTAATTCTTCGATTAGAATAAATTAATTTGATATTTATTAAATAAAAAGATGTCATATTTTCGCTCTTATTTTGAGAAAAACAACACCATTTTAAAGGATTCTCAGGTTAACACCTCAAAGAACCCTAATACTGAACTTATATACGGCTCAACCTTCTCTAAATTCATATTTAAGGTGGATTTTACTGAATTGAAAGCAAAAGTAAGCTCTGGTGAATTTGTTGTTACTAGTGGTACAACACACACGTTACATTTAACAAATACCATTTTTGGTGATGAAACATTACTTAGACAAAAAAATGGTAGAGGTAGAGACAGAACAACTTCATTTGATTTAATCATTTTTAAAGTACCGGAATTCTGGGACGAGGGTATTGGTTTTGATTATGAGGACCAAGTTTTCGATTTCACAGACGGTAATAACACCTTTGATGAAAGACCATCAAACTGGTTTAATAGAACAACACTCGACAAATGGACTGCTGATGGGATATATTCAAATAATCCAGTTATAATTAAAACTATTCATTTTGATAACGGAAACGAGGATATTAAAGCTGATATTACAAACTATGTAAATGGAATAATAGTTTCTGGTAACACCGATCATGGAATGGGTTTAGCATTTTCTGTATTGTATCAGGACATAGAATCAGAGGTTGACCAATCTGTAGCATTTTTCACAAAGTATACACAAACATTCTTTGAACCGTTTGTTGAAACACATTTTGAGGACACTATTAATGACAATAGACAAAACTTCATTGAAAATGTAAACCAAAACTTATACCTATACGTAACCAAGGGTAATAATTTTTATAACTTAGGTACACTACCTAGTGTTGACATTACAGATGCGAGCGGGTCCGTTCTTCCTGGTTTAGGTAATCTTACCACAACAAAAGTAAGAAAGGGGATATATAAGGTTACATTTGGTTTAAATGGCTTATTATGTGACGGTAAAAGGTTTTATTATGATAAATGGAAAGGGTTGATTATTGATGGTACCGGTATTGATCCGGTTGTTCAAAAATTCGTACCAAAACCATATACCTATAATTTTACTGTTGGTGAGAATGTTAAAGAATTAGAAAGATATTCAGTTCAATTTTTTGGTATAAAACTAAATGAAAAGATAAAAAGAGGTGAGACAAGAAAGATTGTAACAACCTTTAGATCCATAGATGTACCTAAGAGTGAGTTATTTAATGAAGTTTACTATAGAATATACATTAGGGAAGGTAAAACCAATGTTAATGTATTTGACTGGACACTATTAGATAAAACCAACGAAAATTCCTTTATGTTAGATACATCATACCTAATACCTAGAGAATACTATCTAGAAATTAAAGGTAAAAAGCACAATGAATTTATCTACTATAATGATGTGATAAAATTTGAAATAATTTCAGAAAAATAAAAATATTTATAACAATGGACATTAATAAAATCGTGAAAAAACACCTAACTAATCTTATACAGGAGAATGAAAACCATATAACTGATGATGGTACATACATGGTGTTACAAAATTTATATCAGATAAAAGATGACATTGAAACAATATTGTCATTCAAACATCAACCAAACTTTCCTAAGTTAGTAACTGGTGACCACGCATGGGCTGGAGATCATATTACAACATCAAAAGATGATATTGAAGAGGTTGCTAATTTCATTAGAGGGAATTTTGAACAAGAAAACCTTTCAGAGGCGGAAAAAAAGAGTAATAAATTATGCTCTAGAGGTATATCAGCCGCTAAATCCAAATTTAAAGTATACCCATCAGCATATGCAAATGGTTATGCTGTTCAAGTTTGTAAAGGTAAAATAAAAGGACTTGATGGTAAAAAACATTGTTCTGGTTCATATTGTAGCAAAAAGAAATAAAATGAAAATTCATATTAACGAAGAAGATTTACAATATGTTAAACTATCACTTAAAAACGGTGATGTTTTACAAGAAGATCTAGGTAGATGGTTTAAAGAAAAATGGGTTGACGTGAGTAAGAAGGTTAATGGTAAACACCCACCTTGTGGTAGAAGTAGCTCTAGTGGTGAAAAAGGAAGAAAAGCGTATCCAAAATGTAGACCATCAAAAAAAGTATCAAAAGATACACCTAAAATTGCTTCTTCGTATGATAAAAAAGAAAAAAAAGCCATGACATCACAAAAGAGACGTGCAGAAAAAAAAGACCCTAAAGTGGGTAAAGGTAACAAACCAACAATGACTAAATTTGACGAAAGCGTTAAAAAAAGAAAAATCATTGAAATTACAGAAGATCAATTCAAGAGACTATTTGAATACAATGAACAAACTCCGGTATTGGTTTATGAAGATGAAAACGGTTCTGTACAAAACACAAACTTTGTTTTTAACAATATGTTAAATGAAGCTGAATACCAAGGACGTAAAGTTCAGTTAGGTAAAATCATGCAAGGTGATGTTAAAAAATTCAAGGTTTATGTTAAAAACGATAAAGGTAAGGTTGTTAAGGTAAACTTTGGTTTTGGCGGTAAATCCGCAAAAGGAAAAAGAATGGTTATCAAGAAAAATAACCCAGAAAGAAGAAAATCATTCAGAGCAAGACATAACTGTGCAAATCCTGGTCCGCGTTGGAAACCAAGATATTGGGCTTGCAAAACTTGGTAATATGAAAATTGTTATATCAGAATCCCAGTTAAAAAATCTAGTAGAATCATATAATGATAATTACGGATTTGTTGATGAAAGAAACGAGGATAGAATACCTTTATTCGATGTATTAGTATCATATGATATATGGGTTTTAGTTAAGAAAAAAAATAGTAAGGACACATATATCCTTAATACCGATGACGTTCCGTATGACTATTATCAAGGGTATTATGAATGGGTAAATGATAATGATCCAGATTTTGAAGATGATAATTCATGGGAAGATGCATATAGAGAATTTGAGGATGATACCCAACTATATGAAGAGGGTATTGCTTTTTTTGCTGAGGACGTAATTCTTAATGATGATAACGTAACCAACGAAGAAAATATTACAACAAAAGTTGGCGAAGTATTCAACAGCCAATATTATGGTTTAAAAATAACACCAGAAAATAAAGCAGAGGTTTATAGGGAATTTGAAGACCTTATTAAGGCTTATTTTGAACCTAGTTATGAAGAACGCAAGAAAGATAAGAAAGCCTCTTAAATGAGCTTATTTGGGCCCCAGTAATAGACTTTACCGGAAGAGTATCGTTGTACATTCTTAGCTTCCTTTTTTTCCACCAATTTACCGATTTGTACCAGATGTGTATGATTTCTTAAATCTATCCCGATATTAAATCCACCCTCACATTTCTCGTATGTTGTTTCCATCATGGGTTCAACATATTTTCCATCGTCATATAGCTTAAGAACCTTTATCATCTCATCCTTCTTCATTTTACATTCAATACCACGCTGGTATATCATCTTTTCAAGGACGTCTAATCTAAGTTTGCTATAGTCAACAGTTTCACCCATAAACACAAATATACGAAATTTTATAAAAATAAAAAACCCCCACATTTCTGTGAGGGTTTTTAGTATGACTAGTTTAAGATTATCTTAAAGTGTTCATATCAAAAGTTTGTAAACCACTTACGTTGATCACACCGAAGTAACGGTTGTTAACCATTTTCTTTGCGTAACGAGTCATGATACCTTTGATTGGAGTCATGTTAAATGGATTGTACATTGTTGGCGTTAATTGTAACGGCACGTATGGTGCGTAGATATAACCAGCGTCCAATAATGACTTACCTTTGTGACCGATCAAGATTTTACCTGCTGGTAAATATGGATCGCGGTATACTTGGTAACGTCCAGCAAGTGTACCCACTTTTTCAATACCCATGTTGTATGAGTCTTGCTCAGGACCAGCATTAGATACGTGGAAATATTCTAAATCATCGAATACTGCAGAAACTTCTGAAGATACAACGATCCAGTTAGCACCACCTCTTAATGTAGTCTTATGGATTTGAGCTGAAACTTGGTTAATCTTAGTGATTAAAGTTTGGTTCCAGTCTTTTTGAGTGTAACCTTGTAATGTAGCACCATTTGCTCCACCGTATTTCCACTCATTGTAATCCCACTTAGCTGTCCAAGCAGCACCTTTACGTAAGTCACGTAAGATTTCACGGTCAACCTCAGCAGCGATTTGCTCAGATAACAATGCAGTTAATTCTGCTTCAGCATCAATGTTGTGGAACGCTGAAACGTCTTGAGCTAACTCAGGAGACCAAGAAGCTCTTAATTTTCTTTCAGTTACAGA
>JACCDX010184120.1_pt1 | contig 16688 bp, 18 predicted proteins | sample 7449681 | NCBI WGS metagenome assembly JACCDX01 (sample SAMN15323450, study PRJNA562643) | freshwater metagenome | isolation source: river surface water | place: USA:Blue River Watershed | collected 2017-08-18 | reverse complement strand
GCCGCGGCGCGCGCCACCGCGCCGCCCGGCACGCGGGTCGCTGTGGAGATCGGCCAGCTCGACGGCCGCTTGCGCCTGGCGCCCTGCGCGCAGATCCAGCCCTATCTGCCGCCTGGCGTGGCCGTCTGGGGGCGCAGCCGCATCGGCCTGCGCTGCACCGCCGGCACGGCGCGCTGGAACGTCACGCTGCCGGTGCGGGTGGCCGTCTTCGGGCGCGTCGTCGTCGCCAGCGGGCCCTTGCCGGCGGGTGTGAACCTCACTCAAGAACAGCTGGCGATGGCCGATATCGACATCGCAGCCGAGCCGGGCGCCGTGTTTACCGACGCCGGGCCACTGATCGGCCGCACGCTGGCGCGCCCCGTGGGCGCGGCGGAGGCGCTGCGTGCCCCGGCGCTGAAGTCGCGCCAATGGTTCGCCGCCGGCGAGACCGTGCAGGTCAGCGCCGTCGGCGACGGGTTTGCGGTGTCATCGGAGGCCCAGGCCATGGGCGCGGGCATCGAGGGCCAGGACGTGCGCGTGCGCTTCGAGAGCGGTCGCGTCGTCAGCGGCCGCGCCGTCGGCGAGCGGCGGGTGGAGGTGGCTTTGTGAGCAAAGCACCACGAATCGGCGGAACTGGGCCGAAAATCCGGTCAATTCCCGTTCAAGTTTCTGGGCCCGGGGCCGATAGAAGAGGAAACTCCCCCTGCAATGCCCCAGCGGGGCCCGCCCCGCACCCTGGAGAAGCTCATGAAGATCGGTAACAGCCCAGAAGGCACCGCCAGCACGGTGAAGGCCGAGCAGCGGCCGGCCGCCCGCAAGGCGGACGCCACGGCCACGACCGACGCCGCGCGTTCGGCTGCGGCAACCCCCGCGCCCAGCGCCCAAGTCGCCATCTCCAGTGCCGCCAAGATGGCCGCCAGCGCGGCCGGGTCCGACGACGGCAGCTTCGACGCCGCCAAGGTCGACCGCATCGCCAAGGCCATCTCCGAGGGCAAGTTCACGGTCAACGCCAATGCCATCGCTGACAAATTGGTCGCGAATGCGCAAGAATTGGTGAGCGCCCGCGGCAACAAGCACTGATCCCATGACCACCGTCTCGTCCCCTTCTCTCAGCGCCGAGCTGGAAGCGCCCCTGCTGGCCGTCGAGGCCACGCTGAACCAGCTGGGCGATGCGCTCTCGCGCCGCGACGCCAGCGCCATCGAGCAGCACGCTGCCGAGCTGCACCAGCACCTGGCCCGGGCCGTGCAGAGCTTCAGCGAAGCCGCGCGCAGCGGCGGTGTGCCGGCCGCGCTGCGCAGCCGCCTCGTGCGCGCCGGTGGCCTGCTGGCCGCGCAGCGTGAAAGCCTGGCCCGCGGCAACGCGTCGCTGGACCGCGCGCTGGATGTGCTGATCCCCAGCGAGCCGACCGGCCTGTACGGTGCCGGCGGCAAGGCCGAGCGGCGCAGCCTGGGCGGCGGCAGCTACACGGCCTGAGCCGCACCGCCCGCCGGAACCAGCCACCTCACGAGGTGGCTTTTTTTCGTACCGCGTCGAGGTAGGCGTGGCCGTCGGGCGGCAGGCCGCTGCGCTGCGACGCCCAGATCATCTCGCCCAGCGCCTCCATGGCGGCGTGGTGCGCCTCGTGGCGCGAGTTGCGCTTGGCGGCCAGCAGGTCGACGGCCTGGCGGATGCCGGAGGGCTGGTCGATGGCGTGCTGCTCCGTGATCGTCAGGTGCATGGACAGGTGCAGGAAGGGGTTGGTGCGGCCTTCCTCGACCGTGTAGACCTTCTCCAGCGCGCCGGCCTCGTCGGCCAGCTCGGCGTGGTACTCGGGGTGCTCGGCGATCCAGTCCGCTGCGATGGCCTCCATCGGGATCAGCGGCGCGCCGTCACGCCATTTGCGGTAGGTGGCGCAGAAAAAGCGCCGGACTTCGAGCTGGGAGGGGGCGAACATGGGCGGATTGTCCGCGCAGCGGCGGCATCGGCCGCGGCGAGGGGCATCCCCGGCGAGGGGAGGGCCGGGGATCGTGGGCTGGTTCAGGCGTCGGGTTCGGCGGCATGGCCGTCCCAGCCGCCGCGCTGGGCCCGCCGCCTCGTCTCGTCGGCCTCGCGCTCGGCGGCCATCAGTTGCTCGAACTGCTGGCGACCCAGCTTGGCGGCCGCGATGAGTGCGTTCTCGTCGCCCTGCAGCGGCACCATGCGGTTCAGCACCTCGATGTTGTGGCGGCGAAAGCGCATGGCCTGGCGGCGCGCGGCGTGTGGCTCCATGCCGGTCAGCTCCAGCACGCTGCGGGCGCTCATGAGCGCGGAGTCGAAGGTCTCGCGCTCGATGTGGCGCACGCCGGCCTCGTGCAGCTGGTAGTAGTGCTGCACGTTGCGCGCGCGGGCAACGACGGTGAGCTGCGGAAAGTGCTCGCGCGCCAGCTCGGCGATCTCCAGGCTCTGGCCAATGTCGTCGATGGCGATGACCAGCACGCGCGCGGTTTCTGCACCGGCGCTCTTGAGCAGGTCCAGCCGCGTGGCGTCGCCGTAGTGCACGGTCCAGCCGAATTTGCGCAGGCCCTCGATGGACTCGGCATCCTGGTCCAGCACGGTGGCCTCGATGCCGTTGGCGCGCAGCAGGCGGCCCACCACCTGGCCGTAGCGGCCGCTGCCGGCAATGATGATGGGTGCCGGCGGCGGCGGAGCTTCGTCGCGCTTCTTCTTTGCGCCGATGCGTGCGAGCTTCTGCGACATCAGCCGGTCGCCGCCGGTCAGCAGCAGCGGCGTGAGCGCCAGCGACAGCGCGACGGACGCCACCAGCGCCGAGTTCTGCGCCGCGCTGATCATGCCCTCGCCCTGGGCGAGCTGGAACACGACGAAGCCGAACTCGCCGCCCTGGGCCAGCAGGATGACGAAGGCGGGCCGCTCCACCAGCGGGATCTTCATCGCCTTGGCCATCAGCGCCAGCACGAAGATCTTGCACACCAGCAGCGCGGCCAGCACCGCCAGCACCAGGCCGGGCTGGCGGGCCACCGAACGCAGGTCCAGCCCCATGCCGACGGCGATGAAGAACAGCCCCAGCAGCAGGCCCTTGAACGGCTCCAGGTCGGTTTCGAGCTCGCGGCGGTACTCGCTCTCGGCCAGCAGCACGCCGGCCAGGAAGGCGCCCAGCGCCATCGACAGCCCCACCGCCTGCATCAACGCGGCCGTGCCCAGCACCAGCAGCAGGGCGGCGGCGGTGAAGATCTCGGGCGTCTTGCTCTGGGCGATCCAGCGCAGCGCCGGCCGCAGCAGCAGCCGCCCGCCGAACACGATGACGACGATGGCTCCGAGGGCCTTGCCGGCGGCCAGCCAGGTGCGGCCGTCACTGTCGGCATGGCTGCCGCTGAGCGCCAGCACGGGCACGAGGGCCAGCACGGGGATGGCGGCGATGTCCTGCAGCAGCGCGACGGACAGGATGCTTTCGCCCGCCGTGGTGCGGCCGAGATTGCGCTCGGCCAGCACCGCCAGCGCCACGGCCGTGGACGACATCGCCAGCCCCAGGCTGACGACGACCGACAGCCGCCAGGGGAAGCCCAGCGCGATGCCGACGCCCGTCAGCACCGCCGCGCAGCCCAGCAGCTGCACGCTGCCCCAGCCGAAGATGGGCCGGCGCATGGCCCACAGCCGCTTGGGCTCCAGTTCCAGGCCGACGAGGAACAGCATCAGCACGACGCCCAGCTCCGCCACCTCGGGAATGGCCGTGGAGTCGGGCACCAGGCCCAGCACGGCCGGGCCGATCAGCACGCCGGCGACCAGGTAGCCGAGGATGGCGCCCAGCCGGGCCCAGCGTGCCAGTGGCACGGCGAGCACCGCCGCGGCCAGGAACACTAGGGGCAGTTGAAGCCAGTTGCCGTGATTCATGGCTGCCCCCTTCGGCCTGCGGCCTGCCATGCCGGGCGGGCGGGCGCTTGCCCGGGGCGGCGTGGTGCGGCGCTCATGTCGTGCCCTCCAGTGAGGAGAACAGCGCCGGCCGTTCGTCCAGGGCCACGCTGGCTTCGTCGCCCGCGCCGGGCTCGGCGAGGTCATGGCACCAGGCGGGGTAATGCGACAGGCGCTTGACGAACAGGTCCGCATGGGCCTGGGCCTCGGCCGGTGTCACCCGGTGCGCGGCGTGCAGGATCTGCGGTGGCAGCCAGTTCATGCCGCAGGTGCGGGCGGATTGCCGGTAGGGCAGCAGGAAGTCGCCGATGGGGTGGTGGTTGTGGCCGCCTGGCGCATAGGCCTCGGCGCCGCCGCCGGTGGAGCTGACCAGCCAGAAGTCCTTGCCGTGCAGCGCCGTGCCGCCGGGGCCGTAGGCCCAGCCGAGGTGGGCCACCTCGTCCAGCCACAGCTTCTGCAGCGCGGGCATGCTGTACCAGTAGATGGGATGCACCATGACGACCAGCCGGGCGGCCAGCAGGGCCTGCTGCTCGGCGTCGATGTGGATGTGGAAGTCCGGGTAGAGCCGGTACAGGTCGCGCAACTCCACCCGGTCGGCCACCGGCGAGGCGCGCAGCGTATCCAGCAGCGTGCGGGTGATGTGGGAGCGGCCCAGGTCGGGGTGGGCGGCGAGGACGAGGATGTCGCGGGTGGTACTGTTGGGCATGGGCGGCTAGGGTAACTTCCCCGCACGCCTCTTTGTCTTCGCCACCCCTGATGCGCCTCTTCAACACCCTGGCCGAGCTGCGGCTCCTGGTTGGCCAGCCGCTGGGTCACAGCGACTGGATCACGGTCGATCAGCCCCGTGTCAACGCCTTTGCCGACGCCACCGAGGACCGGCAGTGGATTCACTGCGACCCCGCGCTCGCGCAGGCCGGGCCGTTCGGTGGGCCCATCGCGCACGGCTTCCTGACGCTGTCGCTGATCCCGTACTTCTTCGAGACCGGCTTCTCGGTCAACGAGACGCGCATGGTCGTCAACTACGGCCTGAACAAGGTGCGTTTCACGGCGCCCGTGCCGGTGGGCAGCCGGCTGCGGGCGGGCTTTCGGCTGCTGGCCATGGACGACGTGCCCGACGGCGCGGTGCAGTTGATGGTGGAAGTGGCCGTGGAGGCTGAGGGGCGGGTCAAGCCGGTCTGCGTGGCCGAGGTGCTGGCGCGCCACTACCGCTAGCCCCCCCGTTGAGGGGCGTGCGGCGGGGCGCCGAGCGGCCCGGTCGCGGCGAGATGCGGATAGCCAGCTAGTATCGCGACCGTTTCAACGATCGCTTTCCTGTGCCATGGCTTCCAGCCTGTTAGTCCTGCTCGACGACATCGCCACCATCCTCGACGATGTGGCGACGATGACCAAGGTCGCCGCCAAGAAGACCGCCGGCGTGCTGGGTGACGACCTGGCGCTGAACGCGCAGCAGGTCACCGGCGTGAGCGCCGACCGCGAGCTGCCGGTGGTGTGGGCCGTGGCCAAGGGATCGCTGATCAACAAGGCCATCCTGGTGCCGGCGGCGCTGGCCATCTCGGCACTGGCGCCCTGGGCCATCACGCCGCTGCTGATGGTGGGCGGCGCCTACCTGTGCTTCGAGGGCTTCGAGAAGCTGGCCCACAAGTTCCTGCACAGCCCGGAGGAAGACCAGGCTCACCGCGAGGAACTGGTCAAGGCCGTCGCCGACCCGGCCGTGGACATGGCCAGTTATGAAAAGGACAAGGTCAAGGGCGCCATCCGCACCGACTTCATCCTGTCCGCCGAGATCATCGTCATCGCGCTGGGCACGGTGGCGGGCACCTCGCTGACGAACCAGCTGGCCGTGCTGGTGGCGGTGTCCATCGCGATGACGCTGGGCGTCTACGGTTTCGTGGCCGGCATCGTGAAGATGGACGACGCGGGCTTGTGGTTGTCTCGTAAGGGCGGCGCGGCGGCCCAGTCGTTCGGCCGCTTCCTGCTCGCCGCAGCGCCGAAGTTGATGAAGCTGCTGACCGTGTTGGGCACGGCGGCGATGTTCCTCGTCGGCGGCGGCATCCTCGTGCACGGCATTGCGCCGCTGCATCACGCCATTGCGCATCTGGCCGAGGGCCAGGCTTGGGCCGTGTCGGCCGTCATCGAGAACGGCGCGAACGCACTGGCCGGCGTGGTGGCGGGTGCGTTGGTGCTGGCTGGCGTGACGGTGGTGCAGAAGATGAGGGGCAAGTAAGGCCTCAGAGGTATTGCCGCCAGTATTTGTCCAGCGGCTCCTTGGCGAGGGAGTGGCCTTCGCCGTCCAGCACCTCATAGACGTACAGCAGGAAGTGCGCAATTGCGCGGCATTGGGCCGGCGTGTAGACGTCGTGATGCTTGCGGTAGCTGCCTGTGTCCAGCACGCCCCAAGGGTGAAAGGCCTGTTGGGCTGTCGCTGCCGAGTTGGACTCCGTGTCGTAGCCGGTACGCAGCAACCAGCTCATGTAGGCCGGCGCATAGAACACATGGCCCTTCACGCCGAGGTATGAAAACACGGCATCGTGCTGGGCGATGTGATCGTCGGGCACGTCCTGCCAGTGCTCGGCGGTGTCGAGGCGCCGTGCTGCCTGGCGTTCGGCAGGCGACGCGTAGTTGTCGAGGGCGGTGGCCTCATGCAGCGTGATGCCGTCGCCCAGCTGCACGTCGCGGAAGGCGTCGCGTATCAGTCGGAGCACGCGGTCTCGGCGGTCCACGGGTGCGCGACCTCAGACCGGCGTGTAAGCGAGCCTGACGTAGATCGGCGCGAACGCCTCCGCCTGCGTGATCTCCAGCAGGCGCTCGCGGGCCAGCTCCAGCATCGCGATGAAGGTGACGACCAGCACGGCCTGGCCGCGGGTCACGTCGAAGAGGTTCTCGAACTCGACGAAGCGCTGACCCTGCAACCGCCGCAGCACGATGCTCATGTGCTCGCGCACCGACAGCTGCTCGCGGCTGATCTTGTGGTGCTGGTTGAGCTTGGCGCGCTTGAGGATGTCCAGCCAGGCCTCGCGCAAGTCGTTGGTGTTGACGTCGGGGAACACGGGCGTCAGCGACTGCTCGATGTGCACCTGGGCGCGCAGGAAGTCGCGGCCCAGCTGGGGCAGGCGGTCCAGCCGCGCGGCGGCCAGCTTCATCTGCTCGTACTCCAGCAGCCGGCGCACGAGTTCGGCGCGCGGGTCCTCGGCCTCCTTGCCGTCCTCGGTCTTCTTGGGCGGCAACAGCATGCGCGACTTGATCTCGATGAGCATGGCCGCCATCAAGAGGTATTCGCTGGCCAGCTCGAGGTTGTGGCGGCGGATCTGGTCGACGTAGCTCAGGTACTGGCGCGTGACGTCGGCCAGCGGGATGTCGAGGATGTTGAAGTTCTGCTTGCGGATCAGGTAGAGCAGCAGATCCAGCGGGCCCTGGAAGGCCTCCAGGAAGACCTCCAGCGCATCCGGCGGGATGTAGAGGTCCAGCGGCATCTGGAACAGCGGCTCGCCGTACAGGCGAGCGACGGCCACGGCATCCACCGCTTCGGGCAGATCCGGCGACATCTCGCTGTTGTCGTCCGTGGCGACCGTGCTCATCGACAGCTCGGGTCAGCGGCTCAGCGGCTGCCGTGGAACGGGCTTTGCCAGGCCACTGGTTGCGCCCCGTTGAGGGGGGCGACGAAGCCGGTGAGGGGGTGGGCTGTCAAGCCTTCGTCTGGTAGACGTAAGGCTGTTGCGGCACGCGGGCTTCATCGAAGCCGGCCTGAGCCGTGCGGTCCTGTTCACGGTCCCACAGCAGGGCGCGGCCGGCACGCTGTTCGGCCTCCAGCGTGGGGCGCTGGGCCTTGAGCTGCTCGATGAATTGGGTGGCTTCGGACTTGTAGGGCTTCCAGAACAGGGGCATGGCGGGTCTCTCGGGCTAAGCGGCGGATTTTAGGGGCTCGAGGTCGGCCAGGATGGCGGCGTCGCCCAGCTCGGCCGCGAGGCCGGCGCGGCGCAGCAGGTCCAGCGGCTGGGCGTTCACCTGCACGAGCCGCAGGCCGATGCCGCGCTTGGCGAGCGCCCGGTGGAGTTCGCGCAGCGCCTCCAGGCCGGTGGTGTCCATCTGCACGAGCCGGTGCATCTGCAGCGCCACCGTCCGCGTGCCGGCGGGCAGTTGTTCGGGCAGGGCTTCCAGCTTGCCGACGGCGCCGAAGAAGAGGGCACCGTAGAGCTCGTAGGCCGCGACGTCGGCGGGTAGCGGTGGCTCTGTCAGCGGCGTGAGCCGGAACAGCTGGCTCATGCGGTAGACGAAGAACAGGCAGGCCGTGATCAGGCCGACCTCGACGGCCACGGTCAGGTCGGCCACGACGGTGAGCACGAAGGTGCCCACCATCAGCGTGCGGTAGGTCAGGTTGAAGCGCCGCAGGTGCGCGAACTCTCGCCACTCGCCCATGTTCCACGCGACGACCAGCAGGATGCCCGCGAGCGCGGCCAGCGGCACGTGGGCCGCCAGCGGTGCGGCGGCCAGCAGGATCAGCAGCAGCGTCAGCGCGTGCACGATGCCAGCCACCGGGCTGGTGCCGCCCGTGCGGATGTTGGTGACGGTGCGGGCGATGGTGCCGGTCGCGGGCAGGCCGCCGAACAGCGGTGCGGCCAGGTTGGCGATGCCCTGGGCCATCAGCTCCTGGTTGGGGTCGTGGCGGGGCAGATCGGGGGTGAGCTTGTCGGCAACGCGGGCGCACAACAGCGACTCGATGGCGCCCAGCAGCGCCAGGGTCAGCGTCGGGATGACGAGCTGGCGCGCGCCCTCCCAGCTGACCTGTGGCCAGGCCAGTGCGGGCAGCGACTGCGGGATGCCGCCGAAGCGGCTGCCGATGGTGTCCAGCGGCAGGGCCAGCAGCGCGGTGGCGGCCGTGGCGCCGGCCAGCGCGATCACCGTGCCGGGCAGCATGGCCAGTGCGCGCCGCAGCCCGCGCAGCGGGCGGTCCTGGGCGATGTTCTTCGGCCACAGCAGCACGAGGGCCATGCAGGCTGCCGCCATGGCGGGGGCGGCCGGGTTGATGCTGCCGGCATGCCGGGTGATGGCGTCGATCTGGCCGAAGAAGTCGGCCGGCATCCGCGCGATCTGCAGACCCAGCAGGTCCTTCACCTGGGCCAGGGCGATGAGCACGGCGATGCCGTTCGTGAAGCCGATGACGATGGCGACCGGGATGTAGCGCACCAGCGCACCCAGGCGCAGCGCGCCCATGGCCAGCAGCAGCACGCCGGCACCCATGGTGGCGAGCAGCAGGTTGGCCAGCCCGTGGCGTTGCAGGATGCCGTAGACGACGACGATGAAGGCGCCGGCCGGGCCGCCGATCTGCACGCTGGAGCCGCCCAGCAGCGAGATCAGCAGGCCCGCGATGATGGCCGTGGCCAGGCCTTGTTCGGGGCGGAGCCCCGAGGCGATGGCGAAAGCCAGCGCGAGGGGCAGCGCGACGATGCCGACCGTCAGGCCGGCGCCGACGTCAGCGAGCAGCCGCTCGCGCGAGTAGCCCGACAGCAGCGACAGGCTGCGCGGGCGGAACGGATGCAGTCGGGGCAAGGGCATGGAACCTCCGGAAGATGGGATGCGACGCGGTGGGCGTCGGGCCCGGAGGTCCGCAGTGGTAGCGCTCGGCGATGAAGCGGCGGCGCCGCGACAGACCCTCGCGGCGTGATGTCATCGGGACGAGCGCCGGGCCGCCCCAAGCCGGCCAGTTGGAAGGGGCTTGCGGCTGGATGCCGCCGGCTCCTCCGTCCCCGTGGGGGACCGCCCGGCAGCGCCCGCGTGCAGCGGGGCGATGCCGGGCGAGGGGTCGGCGAAGCACTTCAGCGCACCCGCATGCCGGGCTGGGCGCCGGCGCCTGGCTCCAGCACGAAGATGCCGGGGTTGGCCTTCTCGTCGGCGTGGCTGGCGGCCAGCACCATGCCCTCGCTGACGCCGAACTTCATCTTGCGCGGCGCGAGGTTGGCGACCAGCACGGTCAGCTTGCCTTCGAGGTCTTCGGGCTTGTAGGCGCTGCGGATGCCGCTGAAGACGTTGCGCAGGCGGCCTTCGCCGGCGTCCAGCGTCAGGCGCAGCAGCTTGTCCGAGCCCTCGACGAGTTCCGCCTTGACGATCTTGGCGATGCGCAGGTCGACCTTGGCGAAGTCGTCGATCTTGATCTCCGCAGCGATGTCTTCACCGCCGGGCACGACCTTGGGTGCCGGCGGGGCTTCGAACAGCTGCTCGACCTTGGCCGTGTCCACGCGCTGCATCAGGTGCTGGTAGGCGCCGATCTGGTGGGCGCCCAGCGCGCGGGCGCTGTCCTTCCATTGCAGCGGCTCGACTTTCAGGAAGGTCTCCACCTGCTGGCTCAGCGCCGGCAGCACGGGCTTGAGGTAGATCGTCAGCAGGCGGAAGGCCTCGATGCAGACGCTGCAGACGTCGTGCAGCGCCGCGTCCATGCCTTCCTGCTTGGCCAGCTCCCAGGGCTTGTGCTGGTCGACGAACTCGTTGACCTTGTCGGCCAGCGCCATGATCTCGCGCAGCGCCTTGCCGAACTCGCGCGTCTCGTACAGCTCGGCGATCGCGCCGCTCTGGCCGCGCAGCGTGTCCAGCAGCATGCGGCCTTCCACGCCCAGGTCGGCGCTCAGGCGTCCGTCGAAACGCTTGGTCAGGAAACCGGCCGCGCGCGACGCGATGTTGATGAACTTGCCGACCAGGTCGCTGTTGATGCGGGCCGCGAAGTCCTCGGGGTTGAAGTCGATGTCCTCGACCTTGGCGTTGAGCTTGGCGGCGATGTAGTAACGCAGCCATTCGGCGTTCAGGCCCAGGCTCAGGTACTTCAGCGGGTCCAGGCCGGTGCCGCGGCTCTTGCTCATCTTCTCGCCGCCGTTGACGGTCATGAAGCCGTGCACGAAGACGTGGTTGGGCGTCTTGCGGCCGCTGAAGTGCAGCATCGCGGGCCAGAACAGCGTGTGGAAGTAGGTGATGTCCTTGCCGATGAAGTGGACCTGCTCCACGGATTCGTCGGCCATGAAGGCGTCGAAGTCTTTGCCGATCTTGCCGAAGTAGTTCTTCAGCGAGGCGAGGTAGCCGATGGGCGCGTCCAGCCAGACGTAGAAGTACTTGCCCGGCGCGTCGGGAATCTCGATGCCGAAGTAGGGCGCGTCGCGGCTGATGTCCCAGTCGCTCAGGCGGTTGTTGCCTTCTTCATCGGGCTCGAACCATTCGCGGATCTTGTTCAGCACCTCGGGCTGCAGCCGGCCGGGTTCCTGCGTCCACTGCGTCAGGAAATTGACGCAGCGCGGGTCGCTGAGCTTGAAGAAGTAGTGTTCGCTGGTCTTGAGCACCGGCGTGGCGCCGGACAGCACCGAGTACGGGTTCTTCAGCTCGGTGGGCGCGTAGACGGCGCCGCAGACCTCGCAGCTGTCGCCGTATTGGTCTTTCGCGCCGCACTTGGGGCATTCGCCCTTGATGAAGCGGTCCGGCAGGAACATCGACTTGGCGGGGTCGAAGAACTGCTCGATGGTCTTGGTCGAGATCAGCTCGTTCGAGCGCAGCGACAGGTAGACCGCCTTGGAGAGTTCGTGGTTCTCGGGCCCGTCGGTCGAGTGCCAGTTGTCGAAGCTGATGTGAAAGCCGTCCAGGTACTGCTTGCGGCCGGCGGCGATTGCCGCGACGAATTCCTGCGGGGTCTTCTTCGCCTTCTCGGCCGCGATCATGATCGGCGCGCCATGGGCGTCGTCCGCACAGACGAAGTGCACCTGCGAGCCCGCCATGCGCTGGTAGCGAACCCAGATGTCGGCCTGGGTGTACTCCATGATGTGGCCGATGTGGAAACCGGCGTTGGCATAGGGCAGAGCGGTGGTGACGAAGAGCTGTCGGGACATGGGCGCGGGGACGGCAGGGTCGGGCGGGAAACCGGCGATTTTAGGTTTGAGGCTCGGCGGGGTCGGCCGTGTTGGCGTCGGGCTCGCCGTCGGCCTGGGGTTCGTCGCTGCCGTTTTCGTCGGCGGGCTTGCCGTTCAACTTGCGTTGGCGCTTTTCCTCAGCCTTGCGCTTCTTGGCGAGTTCACGCTGGCGTTTCTCGTAGCTGTAGTTCGGGGTGGCCAAATGCGTTTCTCCTGGGAGCGCCTGCACGCGCGGGCAGCACCAATGTAACCCGCGGCCCCGCTGCCCGTTGCGCGGCACTTGGATCAGAAATCTCCAAGCAACCTCAAGGAATGAGGCTAAGTCACTGATTCGTAACACTTCTGAAACCTATCCACCGAGTCTGTGGATAACTTTGTGGAGAAGCCCCTCCCGTCGACGCCAAGCCCTTGTGCGATGCGGCTCCCGTTAGGTTGCTGTTTTTTTGTGCAACAGAACCAGTTCTATATGAATCAATGACTTAGCGCCGATGCGGCGCCGTTGGTTCGGCTGTGGGGGGTGAGCGCACGCAGGGCTTGACTCCTGCCGAAAGTGGGGATAAGTCAAGCCGGCATGGATCGACGGGAAGGAATTCGATGACGAATTCGTGTCGCTTGTCCCCGCCAACTGTGGACAACTCTGTGGGCCGGCTGACGACAGCCGCGCTAAGTGCTTGATCGGCCAACGCCTGGCTTGCCCTGCCTGTTTTTAAGGCGCTGGTTTGGGTGGTGGCCGCGGCGCCGGCCCGGGCTTGCCGAGTGCTGCCAGCTAAACTTACATCTTTAAACGAGTGACAGCGGCGCAGATGGTGGACACGACGAGGGAGGGCGTAGGGCGCAAGAGCGCTTCACGCACCGGTACTTTCGAACTGAAGTCGCGCCGCTTCAGCGTGCTGGGTTTGGTGCTGCACAGCGCCGACATGACGGAGCTCGCTGCCGACTGGGCCGAGCGCGCCGGTGTGGGCGGTTTCGAGCACGAGCCCGTCGTCATCGACCTCAGCGCCGTGCCGCGCAGCCCCGCCACGACGGCGATCGAAGGCCAGGGTGACTTGGCGCTCGACGGCCTCGCACCCGTGGACCTGCGCGCGATCGTCGACTTGCTGCGCGCCAGCCAGCTGCAGCCGGTGGCCGTGACGGGGGCGACGCCCGAAGAGCTCGAGCTCGCGCAGACGCTGGGCCTGGCGGATGCCGCCGAGGAGCCGGCCCCTGCCGCTGCGGCTGTGCCCGCGCCGACCGAGGTCGGGCCCGAGGCGGTGCGCGAAGTGGTGCGAGAGATCGTCGTCGAGAAGATCATCGAGAAGCCGGTGCCCCCCGCGCCCACGATGGTGGTGGACAAGCCGCTGCGCTCGGGCCAGCGCGTCTACGCCAAGGGCGGTGATCTTGTGGTGCTGGCGCTGGTGAACCACGGTGCCGAGGTCATCGCCGATGGCAGCGTCCACGTCTACGCGCCGCTGCGTGGCAAGGCCATCGCCGGGGCGCGCGGTGACACGGCGGCCCGCATCTATGCACACAGCCTGGAGGCGGAGTTGCTGGCCATTGCCGGCATCTACCGCACGACCGAGAACCCGCTGCCGGCCGATGTGGCGGGCAAGCCCGCGCAAGTGCTGCTCGACGGTGAAAAGCTGCTGATGCAGCCGCTCACCTTCTAAGCTCAACACCGATTGAACTGAACGAACAGGAAAGCCCCAGATGACCACCAAGATCGTCGTCGTCACCTCCGGCAAGGGCGGGGTCGGCAAGACCACCACCAGCGCGAGCTTCGCCACGGGCCTTGCGATGCGCGGCCACAAGACCTGCGTCATCGACTTCGACGTGGGCCTGCGCAACCTCGACCTCATCATGGGTGTGGAGCGCCGGGTCGTGTATGACCTCATCAACGTCATCAATGACGAGATCAAGCTGACGCAGGCGCTCATCAAGGACAAGCAGCTCGACAAGCTCTACATCCTGGCGGCCTCGCAGACGCGCGACAAGGACGCGCTCAAGCAGGAGGGCGTGGAGCGCGTGCTCAACGAGCTCAAGGAGATGGAGTTCGACTTCATCGTCTGCGACTCGCCGGCCGGCATCGAGACCGGTGCGCTCATGGCCATGCACTACGCCGACGAAGCCCTGGTGGTGACCAACCCGGAGGTCTCCTCGGTGCGCGACAGCGACCGCATCCTGGGCATGCTCAGCAGCAAGACCAAGCGCGCCATCGACGGCGGTGAGCCGGTGAAGGAGCACCTGCTCATCACGCGCTACAACCCCAATCGCGTCGAGGGCGGGCAGATGCTGAGCCTGGACGATATCCACGAGATCCTGCGCACCCCGCTGATCGGCGTGATCCCCGAGAGCGAAAGCGTGCTGCAGGCGTCCAACCAGGGCCTGCCCGCCATTCACATGCAGGGCAGCGACGTGTCCGAGGCGTACAAGGACGTCGTGGCCCGCTTCCTCGGCGAGGACAAGCCCATGCGTTTCACCGAGGCCGTGAAAGCCAGCTGGTTCAAGCGCGTTTTCGGGGCGAAGTAAGGAGGCAGGCTCATGGGATTCCTGAACTTCTTCCTCGGCGAAAAGAAGAGCTCGGCCAGCGTCGCGAAAGAGCGGCTGCAGCTCATCCTCGCCCACGAGCGCAACGGGCGCAGCAGCAGCCCCGACTACCTGCCGCAACTGCAGCGCGAGCTGGTGGCGGTCATCAGCAAGTACGTGTCCATCCATGCCGAGGACATCAAGGTCCACATGGAGCGCCAGGGCGACCTGGAGGTGCTCGAGGTGAAGATCGAGTTGCCCGAGACCAAGTAAGCCCCTCGCCCAGCCTTGCCTGGCTGAACGCCGGCAAGTCTGGTCGCTCCCCCGAGGTGACGCCGATGCTCTCGGCATCGAGCCGCTCGCACATCGCCAGACGGGCCGGCTTGGGGCGGCCCGGCGCTCGGCCCCAAATACTCAGCGCGCGGCGCGCGCCTGTTCGCGCAGCATGAACAGGTAGAGGCTTTCCACCTTCGCGCGAGCCCACGGGGTCTTGCGCAGGAACTTCAGGCTGGACGACACGCTGGGGTCAACGCGAAAGCATTTGATCTCGATGCGTTCGCCCAGCTCACGCCAGCCGAAATACTCAACCAGGGCGGTCACGATGGCCTCGAGCGTGAGGCCGTGCAGAGGGTCTTTGCTGCCGTTCATTCGTGCGTGAACTGGTCGGAGTTCTTGCCCTTGAACTGCGCGTAGTAGCGCTTGATCTCGGCCATGTCGGCCTCGACGTCGCCGGTGGGCGTGAACAGCGGGCCCAGGCCCACGAGCTTGCGCGGGTAGTCCATGTAGGCCATGACGATGGGCAGCTTGGCCGTGACGGCGATCCAGTAGAAGCCGGTCTTCCAGTAGATGGTCTTGCTGCGCGTGCCCTCGGGCGGCACGATGAGCTGCACCGGGCCGTCGGCTGCCTGCAGCGCGGCCGCCGAGGCGGCGACGAGGTTGTTGGACTTGCTGCGGTCCACCGGGATGCCGCCCAGCCAGCGCATCAGCCCGCCGAAGGGGAACTTGAAGATGGAGGACTTGCCCATCCAGTACGGCGTCAGGCGCAGCGCGAAGGCGGCGAACAAGGTGTTGGGCAGGTCCCAGTTGCTGGTGTGCGGGGCGGCGATGAAGACGCTTTTGTGGGCTTGCGGTGGCAGCTCGCCTTGTACGGTCCAGCCGGCCAGCCGCAGCCACGTGAGGGAGACGCCGCGCAGCACGGTGCTGACGCCAGGCGTCGTGAAAATCGTTCGATGCATGCCGCGATTGTCCCGTCGCACCCCTCTGCTCGAAACTGAGGCAGATTAAGAAAATGCCTGAATGAGCAAGCACTTAACGCGTCCGCCCGCAGGCTGTTCACGGGTTTGTCCACAGGCGCTGTGGATGGCGGCGCCTCGGCGTGGCACCGCCCGGGCGGTTGCCGGTCAGGGCAGCCGGAAGTTCGAGACGGACTTCACCAGCTCGGCCGACTGCTCCCGCAGGCTCTCCGCGGCGGCGGCGGACTCCTCCACGAGCGCGGCGTTCTGCTGTGTCATCTGGTCGAGCTGCTGCACGGCCTGACCGATCTCGCCCAGCGTCGTGGCCTGGTTGGCGCTGGCCGCCGAGATCTCGTGAATGATGCGGCTGACGCGTTGCACGCTGGCGACCACCTCGCGCATGGTCGCGCCCGTGTCGCTGACCAGGCGGCTGCCGCCGTCCACGCGCTCGACGGACGCGGAGATCAGCGTCTTGATCTCGCGGGCGGCCTGGGCCGAGCGCTGGGCCAGCGCGCGCACCTCGCTGGCCACCACGGCAAAGCCCCGGCCTTGTTCACCGGCACGCGCGGCTTCCACGGCGGCATTCAGCGCCAGGATGTTGGTTTGGAAGGCGATGCCGTCGATGACGCCGATGATGTCGGCGATCTTGCCCGACGACTGCTGGATGTCGTTCATCGTCGTGATGACCTGCTCCACCATCGCGCCGCCGCGGTCGGCCACTTGCGAGGCTGCCTGTGCCAGCCCGTTGGCCTCGCGGGCGGAGTCCGCATTCAGCCGCACGCTCTCGCCGAGCTGTGCCATGGCGGCGCCGGTTTCCTCGAGGCTGGCGGCGGCGTTCTCGGTGCGCTGCGACAGGTCCGAGTTGCCGGTGGCGATCTCGGCGGAGGCCATCTGCACCTGCTCGGCCGCGCCGCGCACACCCTGGATGGTGCTGGCCAGGCGCTGCTGCATGTCGCGCAGCGAACCGTTCAGTGCGGCCAGTTCGTCGGAGCCGTCGACGACGACGGTCTGGCGCAGGTCGCCCTCGGCGATGCTGCTGCTCAGCGACTGGGCCTGATCCAGCGGCTGCGTGACCGAGCGGGTGATGATGTTGGCAATCACCACGCCCAGCGCCAGCGCGATGAGCATCAGCACCATCACGACCTGACGGGCCTGGTTGACCTGCGCCTGCGCGTCGTCGCGGGCGGCCTGCAGCAGTTCTCGCGTGTGGTCGGC
>JACCDX010617778.1_pt1 | contig 16690 bp, 17 predicted proteins | sample 7449681 | NCBI WGS metagenome assembly JACCDX01 (sample SAMN15323450, study PRJNA562643) | freshwater metagenome | isolation source: river surface water | place: USA:Blue River Watershed | collected 2017-08-18 | reverse complement strand
TTAATGGACCGTCTTTTGACATTGCAATCATACGCTCTGCTACGTCATGTAAATCCATATCTTCGTGTGCATCTTCTCTAGCATATTCCATCATACGTAGTAACAGTGGAACATCCATAGTTACTGTATCAACTTCATCACCTTCTGCTTCGTTAAGCTCACTATCATTGTAGTTGCCGTAGCCGCTGGTCTTTTTTGGTGAATCGTAACGGAACACCATTACATTGACATCATCAATGTAGCCACGTACTTCCATTCCGTCTTTGCTTTCTTCTTCGCGGTCAAATGAATCAGCTTCAAACTTGCCAAAGAAGTCGTCAGCATTGTTGTAATACTCGCCGTCGTCTGCCTGTAAGTCTTCTTTTACATTTTCTTTCTTCATGCGATTGTTCCACGCATGTTGTTTAATTATTTTGCGGATTTCGTCTGTATTAGATGTGTTTTTATTGGCATGCTTACCAATAACTGCATCTACAGACATGCCAGAATCGAGATCTTTCTTAATCTGTTTTACGTTTAACGCTTCATCAACACTTTCCATATGGTCAAAGTGACCTGCTTCTAAATCTTGAATTACTTGTTTAGTCCAGATGCTTACATCGCTTGAACCAATTTCATCTAAGCCATCGCTGCCTGCAAAATCAGCAACGTCATCAATAGCTGCCATAACTTTTACAGGACCGAACTTGCTTAATAGATCAGTGTGTTGCATCATAATGCGGCGTGTGATTGCACCTGCTACTGCATCAATGCTGTCTTGATCTTCATTAACGTTTTCTTGTGCAGGTTCTTCTTTTTGTGCTTGTTTCATTAATTGCACAAATTTACTTCTTAGTTGTGGATCTGATAAAATTTTTGTTAGTGCATCTGCGTAAGGATCTAATGCTTTTGCAAGACCGGGTGTTAGTGTTTTACCTGAACCTAATGCACCAAGTGCTTTTGCTACTGCTGAGCCAGACTGTCCAGTTACACCTCTCATTGCATTGGCGCCCGAAACGGCTGCGGCTGCTGGAGCTGAACCAGGTTTTGGTGCTGGATTCATTCCCATTTCAGGCGATGGTGTCATTCCTGATAATTCAAAAATATTAGACAAACGCATCTTTAGTTCCTTCTAGCACTCTGACTAATAATGTCAACTTCTTTGTTTTCTACACCTCTACCCATGTTCGCCTGGCCGTGCATTACGTCCCATAATGGCTTTAAATTATCGCCCATAATTTCATCTTTTGTTGGATAATTTTTAAAATAGTCTGCGCCTTTTTCGGCTTTAATTTTTGCTAAGGTGTCTAAAAACTTTTTGTTATATTCTTCGCCAAAATAAACGCCATCTTCTAAGCCTTCATTTTGCATTTCATAATGTGACTGACCATCGTCTTTGGCTAGTACTGCATCGTCTTCGGTTACTGTGCGATCTTTATTATAAGCTGTACGGTCTGCTGCATTGTCTGCTTCTAGCTTACGTGGCTCTTTAACGTTATAGCACAGTACTCTATCGTGATCTAAACCCAAATGCACTGCTAACCATACTTCTAAAATTCTTTCATGAACAGGATACTTTAACACAACATCTGTACTGCATACTTCGCTGATTAGCTTTACGCCTTTTGCACGAACGAATTCCATTGGATTCTCTTGGATCGGAGTACGCTTGAAAGATGCTACGCTAACTACATTATACTTAGCCAAGCAGTTTTCAATAATATCTAAATGCTCGGGCTTACAGTCAGCCGCAATTTTTACTCTAAATGAGTATTCTTTCTTAAAACTTTCAGTAATGAAATCTTTTAGTTGCATGGGTTCAATCTCCTGTTACAACTATTTATCATTTTTGTCAAAAAGAAAGGGGCCACTAGGACCCCTTCCCAATTTGTCTAATACTTTACAGTATTAAGATACTACGATCGATGTACCCAATGTTACAGTTGCGCCTGAGAAATCGTAACCGTTAACTGAGTCTGTACCAATAGCTTGTAGCTGATCTTCTACAGAAGCTGCATCAAACTGTGAACCGTCAACGATGCAGTGTAACTGACCGCTGGTGTTTGATGGTAGGAAGTATGCTAGAGGTTGAACAATTGATAGAACACGCTCTACTGCTTCACGAGTGTTGTCGTCTTCTGATGCTAAACTTCCGCCTGCATCAATTACTACCGCTTTAAGATTGTGGCGGCTAATTAGTGTACCTGTTGCAAATTCTGCAACGCCTTTACCATTACCTTTGGTTTGTGCCATTTTATTCTCCTAATAATTTTTAAGTTGTTATACAACTATGCATTTATTTATCACTCTTGCCTAACATTTTTAACAGTTCATTACGGTCAAAGGTGTTAGAGCTTATTTCTTCCGCTTCGCTATCGCCTATCTTTTTAGCAGTTTGATCTACTCGCGCTTTTTTAAGCATTAAGTCTACTTGCTTTAGCTTGCGGCTTACTTTGCTGTCTTTGGCTTCTAGTGCAATTTTAAGCATATTTGCAGCATTGTTAAAAACCTGTCCTGCTGCCATATCGCTCATATTCATGCCCAAGCTCATAAGCTGCTGATAGCTGTTCATTGCTTCTAGTGCAATAGCATCCATTTCACTGTCGTGAACTTCCATACCACGTACTTCAGCTAGTGCATTATCAATTTTTTCGCTAATACTAATAGCCTCTTGTACTTCGTCAATGGTCGCTAACTGCTGATCTGTAGTTTCTCCTACACTAGCAGTATTTTCCAATGCTTCTTCTAGGGGTGGAAGATTAAATTCTTCTTCTAACTTTCTAGTCATACAACTACTTATTACTTTTTCTTCTTAGCTACTCTGCTTTTAGGTGTTCGCTTTTTATTAGTATGAAATATTTGATCTTCGTTGATAACTTTAAAGCGTATACCTTTGCGCTGACACCATTCTTGTGCTGCGGCCCATTTTGCAGAATTTACAATAGTTGCTGCTTTGTTTTTTGCTGTTCTTGCATTTTCTAGTGTAGTCTGATTGCTAGGTTTTATCTCTATTAGCTCTACATGAGCTGTTCCGCTTTTGTCTACATACTGTATCATAAAATCTGGAACGTAGTTTGACCATTTGTTTGTAAGAGGGTTAAGATACGGAATCTTTACGCTTTCGTTTGCCCATTTTAAAATATTAGGGTGTTGGTCACACATACGCATAAATGCTAATTCCCAGCTACTTCTAAAGTAAGGGACATTTTGACCTACATATTTTTGAGGGTTTAATACTGTATAAACCCCTTGCGAAAACTGTGACATGTTAAGGCTTTATCAAATCTTTAAACATTGTTGATGCATTGTTTAAAGGTCTTACTAAATTAATTCTATTTCCTACAGGTCTTAAAGCATTAATTGTATTGTAAGTATCTACTGTTAATTTTAAAGAATTATCATTAACACTAAAGTAATCCATAGGATTGACACGCTGTTGTGCAGCTACTCTAATTAAAACATTTGCCATTGCTCTAGCATTAGCTTCTTTGAAACCAGATTTAATTAATCTCTGTTGTACTTGTTCAAGTAGATCAGAGTTTATAGGATCATCTTTATCCTTAAATAAATCTGCTAGGATTGCAGTACTTGCTTCTGGTATAGGAAATTTAACTGTGGCGTTTTCTAGATACGCCACTAGAGTATTTTGTGTAACTTGATATTTTACTTCATTACCAAAGGTGTCGTACAGATTGGTCGATGACATTACGGGCCGCCTCCTTCAGCTGGAGTTACTTTTTGTTTTTCAGCAGAAGCGCCTGAAGTTTCTTGAACAGTAGTCTTAGTGCCTCTGGTTGGTGTTTTGATTACATTAGTAATGCCAGTTACTACACCACCTACTGCTGTTGAAATTACAGCGTTTTTAACACTCTTACCGTGTATTGCAGCAGAAAGAGCTTGATCAGCAACATTGCTTAACAGTCCACCTAAGAAACTCTTATCTTTGCCTGTTGGATTTGCGAACGTTGCGGCGTCGCCATAAATCTTTGGAAGTTTACTACCGTTTACTTCAATGTTTGCTTGTTGCTGCGATGCTGCTGTTGCGGCCCAGTTTTTCTTCTCTTGATAAATTTGTCTAGCTGCGTCTTTTCTATCCATACCAGTAGCTGCCACAAGATTGTCAATAGCTGCCGATGCTTTTCTTGCAGCTTCAACTTGAGCATCGCCTGAAAGGCTTCTAACATATTGTTCATATGTTGGTTGAGAAGCTGCTTGATCGCTCTGTGCATCTGAGCCGTTGACAGCTTCGGCACTTGACGGATTAGTTGTAGGTGAAGCCTGTACTTGAACTGTTCTAGCGTAACCATCAAGCAAATCAACGTCCATTTGTTTTAATGTAGGAGGCAAGTTAAGTGGAACAAATGCTGGACCTTTGAAGTTTCTTGCATTTTCGAATCTACTTACATCGGACTCAGTTAGTCCAAAATTAACAGATTCATAAATTGTAAACGATTCGTATTCAAATGTCATATCAAATTCCATAACATCTGAACTTGAATAATCTATTTCACCTGTTCTAAATCTTGTCAGTACAGGATTAAACAAACTATATTGCACACCTTTATTGCCGTGATATACAACATAGTCGATTCGTTCAAAGAAATTTGATGACAGGTTTAAGTTATAACCGTAACCGTTGCTATTAAATCCGCCTTCTTTACCAAAATTAGAATTGTCGTTCAGCGAGGCGGCCGACTTGTTAGCGTCATCACCACCTACGCCATCACGTGATCCGTCTTGTTTGTTACGTGGATTCATATAATGGTAGCTGTAGTACTTCATAAACAGTACAAGCCATTCATTATTAATAGTATCAAATACTTTGATGTCCACAGGCTGATATTCTACGCCTGTGTTAATAATACGTTTTCTGTTGTAAGAATTCTTAGTTTCTGTTTTGAATTCTATCTCAGGCAAACTTGCAGTTCGAACCAAACTACTAATTTGAGTTCTAAATGCTGCGCTGTCTTTGTACCACTGTTGACCAAACAGAGATCGATTAAGGATAAAGTTTACATATCCTTGAAACTTCTGTCGAGGTGGATTTTGGTCTGGACGGAAAGTATATGCATTACGAAAATCTCTTGCATAGAATTTATTGTTTCCGCCGTTACCAAAGATATCAAAAACTTTGCCAAATAAACTCATGCATCAGATCCTAAATCAAAAGAAAATGTATAGCCGGACAAAGCCGGCTATACTAATTTCTATTAAGCGTTTGTGCCTAGCTCGTTTAGACCAACGTTATCTGGGAATGGGTTACCAGCACTTGTTCTGCCGTTAACATCGTTATCACCCTGATAATGTGTAGCGTTATCGTAACGAACCTGCATTGTTACTGTTACTGGTTCGTTGGTGCTGTAATCACTATCGCTGTAGTCAACGTTAGTTAAGAAGCAGCCTTCTAGGAACCAAACTTCACTTGCACCAGCGTTAACACCGTCGAGGATTTCGATCTGCATGTCAAACTTATAGTCTGAACCTGCTGCTGGTGTTGATTGCTGGAAGTGGTTTACCTGACGCTGGATTTGTGCGCCAACTAGCTTGGTTACGCTGTTTGTGATATCGTCACGTACAACAACTGAGATCTGCTCCCAACTGTGCTTGCCCTGTAGATACATTCTTGAGTTGTAACTATCAATTGTTACTTCTTCGTATGTAATCTTTGGACGGCTAACGTTTTGTACGTTTTGTGTTAGTACTCTTGACTCAGCTTCACCACCGAAACCTCCTAAGAAGCTAACACGGAAACGGTACTTTAGCTTAGGCATTAGAATGCCTGAGCCACTGTTACCGGTAACAGGAACACCAAACTTTGATCTGGTTTCTGTTGTATTAATATTTGCCATCTTGTTCTCCTACGAACGGTTAGTTCTTTTCTATGTAAATATTTATCAAATATTTGGAAAAATCATAAACTCATGTTTTAATTTGACAAAAAAAGGGGCATTGCTGCCCCTTTTTCTGTTTGGTAAGGAACCAACCTTACTGCGATGCGCCCAGTGTATTCTGGATGCGAATTGGAATGTAGATGAACTCAACTGCCTTGACTGGCTGAATAGCAATGTCAATATGTAGTTCGTTACGATCAATTCTTGCAGGTGTATTGTTTGTTGTATCACAAACTGTTAAGAAGTCAAAGAGACCGCGCTGTGTTACTAGCTGACCTAAGAAACGGTCAACTACAACCTTTGCGTTCTGACGTGTAACTTCATCGTTTGGTTCAAACAAGAATGGCTTAACGATGTCATCTAGGCGTTCACGTAGGTAAACAACTAGACGTGCAACGTTAACACGATCCAGTGCGCTTGAAACAGGGTTTAGAGTCTTCTGACCAAACACTGCTAGACCACGGCCTGGGAAGTTGCCAATTGGGTTGATCTTGTTTACATACAAGCTGTCACGTTGGCCTTCGCTTAGTGCAACTGCTACGTATTCGCCTGTAGCTGCATCTAAGTAACCTACGCTTGTAGCATTGCTTACTAGACCACGCTGGAAGCCAGCTGGTGCGAACCATGGGAAAGCAACCTGGTCGTTAAATGCTAGTGTACGTAGAGCAATATGACTTGCTGGCTGTAGAACGTTTGTACCATCTAGGTTAGTTGTTAACGCATGTGGATAGTAAACACCAATATATGGTGAGCTGGCTGTTAGACCATCTTCGCCATTGCCGTCTGCATTAGCAGTGTTAGTTGCCCATGCTTGAGTTGCACTTGCACTTGCTGCTAGACGTAGAGGAGCATCAGCAACAATAAATGCTGTTTCCTTACGATCAACGTTTAGGCTTACCATTTCATCAATTAGTTCTGGATAACCTGGGCAAGCGATTAAGTTGAAACGATTTACTTCGTTTCTTGCTTCTTCGCTGGCTGCTACTGCTGCCTGCATCTGACGTACAATTGCTGCACGTTGAGCTTTACGTAGCATGTATGGCGAACCGTCTGACTTGTTACCTGAGTAGTCAACCCACTTAGGACCAATGTCATTACCAGAAACAATGTATACTTCGTTATATTCTTTAACGTTACCACCGCTAGCACGTTTGTTCCATGCTAGAATACCAACTGGGAAACTTGCCTCAGCTGGTGAGTCAGCGTCCATTGTAGTTGCAAGTGGTGTTGCACGTGGACGGAAATCTGCAAACAGAATGCCGTCGCTGGTTACTTGGTCTGTGTTATCCACTAGTACCCAAACATCGTCTGTGCCGTTCCACTTGTAGATCATTGGGAAGTTTTCTAAGTCTCCACCATCAATCCAAAGATCGCCGTCTGAAAGTGATGTAATACCGTCGCTCTGCTTAGTTGGTTCTGAAGCTGTTACTTGGATATCACCAGTATAGGTCTTCCAACCATCAACTGAATCGTTGTATAGAATGTCAATGTTGTCTGCGCTGATTACATTATCATACCATAGTGTACCGTTTGCAGTTTCGCCTGTAATTGCTGTTGCGCTTGCTTCGTAGCTTAGTTCTTCCCAATTGGTGTAAGGAACATCTTCTACTAAGTTTAGATCAGTAGGATCGAAGCCGGCAACGTTACCTGCTTCAAGTAGAATATCTCTACCAGCAGTATCAGTAATGCGAACTTTACCGCTTACGTTTGTAGCAATCACAGTTGAAGTAAAGCTAACTGTTGCGTTTGCGCTCGAAAGTGCTCCGTTAATATCTGCAACAATATCATCAACACTTGCGTTACCTGATGTGTTTGAAAGAAGTGTTACAGGTACTGGTGTACCTTCATTTACTGTAACGACCAATGAAATTTTACCTGCATGACCTGTTACGTTAACAACACTTAATGCTGCGCTTGAAGTTGCACTTAATGAACTTGCACCGTTGTGACGACGAAGTACGATTGTTGCGTCTGCTGCTGTAAAGTCAGCCCATAAATCGCCTTCACTTAATGTTGAACCTAAAGCGTCAAACACTGATGCAGAGAATTGAAATTGGTTTACTGTCTCTGTTACCCACTGGCCGTTGCTGTAAACCTTAACTACAATACTTGTACCATTGTTAGGAGCGTTAGTCTGTAGTAGTACGTCTCCTGATGACAGTGAACCACCACCGCTCTTTGTGCTTGGTAGGTTGGTGTGGCGACTTACTTGGAAGTCTTTACCACTTGCTGAATCCCAGCTACCTGAACCAACTACATACCATGCACCAGCAATCTTCTGATGAATTTTAACTGAGCTAGCAGTATCGCCTAAGTTATTAAAGTAAACTGCTGCAAAGTCGCCATTCTTACCATATGCTGGTTTTAGCGATGTTGGTGTGTCCATGTCAGTAGCTGCTGGAACACTAACAGTTTGGCGAACCCATGCACTTCCGCTCCATGTCTTTAGACCCCAAACTGTGTTAGCTGTATCTAACCAGTATGCGCCATTAGCTGGATTTGCACTTGGTGCATCTGCGCTTGCTGTTAATTGATCTAGGTCAATGTTTGCACGTAGTACATAAGCACGATTTGCGATACCTAGGAAGCTGTAAGCTGCCATTAGACCGTATTCGTTTTGCTCATGACCATGTAATGGTGTACCACCACTTGTTTTGAAAATTGGATTACCAAAATTTGTAAGCAGGTCTCTTTGGCTGGTAATCAATTGAACCTTGCCTGCTGTTGCTGCTGTAGTATAAGCTGCGGTACCACTACCGTCTGGAGTTGTCTTATCTTGTGCTGTTGCAATAATGATAAGAGGAACTGTGCCTGTACCAGCTGGAGCATAGAAGCTCTCATCTGTTACGCTTACACTTACACCAGGTGAAACTAATGTTGCCATGTTATTCTCCCGTAGATAGGTTTAAGTAAGTTTCCTATGCAAGTATTTATGCGAAAACGGAGAAAACCGGTATTATACGACTACCGGGTGCAACAAAACTGAGCGAAAATGCTAAATAGCCTTAAATGGCTACTAGCTGAGGTTTCTTGATATTTAGATTGATTTCGGCTACGCGGTCACGTAGGTCTTCGATAGTACCAGTGTTGAAAATAGTGTAGTCAGGTTTGAAGCCTACCCAGTTCCATTCACTTTCATGAATATCTCTGTAGCGTGTCTGCATAATTTTGCGGCTTACTGCATTGCCGGTGTGTGCGCTAGAAGCAATGTCGAACCACTCGGGCAGTTCGCCTCGGCGTACCCATACAATCTTGCCGCCCATTTCTTTGATTAGTTCAAGCTCATTCTTAAAGCGAGCATCACTGATTACAATGCATTCTCGGCTGGATGTATTTTTTCTAATACGATATTCTAAACTGTTAAGCCAAATATCTTGTGAGAATTGATTGCGTAGTACGTCTGTGCCTACGAGCTGAAGTGCTAGTCTAGGTGTAAAATTATCAATACCTAATTTGCGAGTCCAAAACATATCGGGTGTTTCACGGAATTCTCGACTTTCGTTTGTATCGCCTTCAAGAAGTTCTCGGGGCCAACCAAACATTGCCGCACATACATCTTTAAGCGGTGCTGCAAAACTATCCTTCTTACTACCTAGTTTTACGAATTCCTGTGCAACAGTATCCTTGCCGCTGCCGATAAAGCCAATCAAACCAATAATCATGTTTAACCTATGATAAAACCAAGAGGACTATTGCCTTCTTCCATGTTATGAAGTTCTTGCTTTAGCTGCTCTTGCATTTGCTGTGATTCTTGTTTTAGTTCTGTGCCGTTGAGCTGAATGGCGCCGCCGGCACCTGGTAAGCCACTAGTAAATTTACTACGAGCTTCGCCTAGATAATGCTTACATAATGCTAGCGCATAACTAGCTAACCATGGGCTCGCATATACATCTTTTAACAGTACGTTTTCAGGAATGAAGTTGTACACACCAATCATAATTTCTTCGTCATGACGAACGTTACGTAGTAGTTTTAGTACCTTGGTGTTACGATTCCATAAAAAGTTGTATTCGCTACCAAACACACGACCAATTGTTTCTTTGTACTGAGCGAAAGCATCGAATACAGCAAGGCCACCAATCTGTCCTGCTTGTAGCATGTACATGTTATTGAATGCTACGTCAAACGGATCAAAGTTTGTGCCGCCACCGCTGTTTGTACCAATACCTCTGCGATAAATTCGTCGTACTTCTTGTACTTCGTCTGGGAGAGTGTATTCAGTTACATCAGGTTGTGTTTCGATGAAAATTAAACTTTCTTCTACTGAACCCGAACTTAGCTGACGATACTTTGCAAGAGCATTATCAATTGCAACATCGTAATGTTCACGATCTAATTCAACGTCTACAATACCGTCAGCAAGACGCAATTGTAGCTCTCGAATTAAGTCTAAACGTCCGTTATATCCTATTTGGTTTGCTGGCATAATACTATTTATCTATTTAGAACGTACTAACTAGAATAATATGCTCGTTCAAACGCCCATTCATTTCTGTTTCTGTAGCCCTGATATCATCGAACTGCTTTTGGATTTTTGTCCTAGATAGCTTGTTTGCGCCCTTAAGAATCTCCGGCTTACGAACAGTCTTTTGCAAGCTCTTCTTAGGATCATATCCAACGATGCTAGTACCTTTAATACTTAGTACCTGAGCCATAGAATCTGCAACATAGCAGCCTAGCTTGCGATTCTTAGTGTTATATACCCACAAAATACCACTATCAATGATGCTCAGTGGATTAACACTTGCAAGACCGATGCTAGGTTCACTTTCCTTAAACTTGATCTTGGAGATCAGCTTTTCCTTGCTAGGTGCCTTCTTAACACGGGGTTTACGCACAGCCTTACCGGTGTTAATAAATGTATCGCAGGCAACCATAATCTTTTCATAAAATGCTAGAAACTCTTTACGCTTCTTAACGTTCATGTATGCATAGCCTTCTTTGATCTGCTCGTCCTTCCATTCTACAACTTCTTGAGCTTCGTTGTATTGGTTGGTATACATGTCTTTAATAATTTTAGCGTGAGCTGCTTTGATAACGCCTGAGTTATGACTCTGCATTTGAGCGTGAGGATCAAACTTAGTAAGGTCAAAGTCTTTGCCGAAACACAGTTGGTCAACATACTCGTCCCACTGTCCGCAAAGTCCGTATACTTGTTCACGCATACGATCCTGAATAGACATTACAGGCATCTTGACTTTTTCGGATTCAACAGCCCTCTTAACTTTTGAAAGTTTGTTTGCTTTTTCTAAAAATTCATTGTATTTGCGTTCTAGAAATTCGTGTGTTGACTCTTCCATATCAACACCTTTGAGCGCCATGTAAGCAAACTTGCCTGCGCTCATAAACTCATAGTCGGGCAAAACTTTTAGTAATGCAGCTTTCTTTTTATCAAAACGTTCAGCATACTTAATAAAACTTGTTACCAAAGTCTTAAGAGGCACTTCATAATGAACATAGTACATAGCAGAGTCGTAAAGACGCTTATAGTCCATTAGAACTCCGTTATGATTTTTAAAAGGCTTAATATCTCGTTTGATAATACTCCAATCAGGAATAGTCATCCCGTTAGCCGAAATATTACGCTTTACTTTTGCCTTTGCCATAGTAAGCTAAGATCTCCGTTTACTGTATGTACTTTATAAGTATAGCACAAAGGATCGTTTTGTCAAGCCGGTTTATTTCCCAATACTAAACTTCTTTTTGACGTTAAATTCTAGGTCGTTATCGACAATGTTCTGCCAAACTGCAATAGTTCTATCGAGACCTTCGTTTAGATCAACTTTTGGATACCACCCTAATCGAGCAGTAATTTTGTTATTAGTGCTATTGAGTAAATAGATTTCACCAGGACGCTTTGGTTTTGTATTCCAATTTACGTGTCCGTCCCAACCAATTTTATCAGCAATAATCTTTACATAATCTTTAATCTTGAGTGCATTGCTTGGTCCAATACAGAAAATTTCGCCGGCGCACTTGTCGGGATTATTAATAACAGTTTCCCATGCATCCAGCAAATCATCAATATAGATAAAGTTACGATATGGCTCGCCGTAGCCTAGGTTAATTTCCTTAGGATTGGTAAGCATCTGGTAAATGATCTGTTCGGTAACAAAGAAGTTATTATCCTTGCGACCGTATGCATTTGTTTGACGAATAGCAGTAAACGGCAAACCATAACTACGGTGTGCATATTCTAGATACTTTTCACAGGCATACTTAGCTACTGCATATGGTGCATTAGGATTAGGTGGGGTACTTTCATCAAAAGCAAAAATACTTTTTTCTCTTCCGTCTCTAATTAAATCACTGATAGGTTGCCAGCCGTAAACTTCCATAGTACTAGCAAATACAAAGTTTTTAAAATTAGGTAAATCTTTAGCAACTTCAATTAAGTTTACAGTACCAGTATAATTAATGTCACTAAATGTGATCTGCTCGTAAAAACTTTTTTCAACTTCTGTACGAGCAGCTAAATGAACAATAACTTCTGGGTCAAATTGACGAATTTGAAAACCTACTTTGTCGTGATCTCTTAAATCGTGTTCTAAGAAACACAGCTCATGTTTACCTTTCAAACGCTCAACTAAATGTTGACCAATAAATCCGTCGTGTCCTGTAATGAAAATTTTCATGTTATATCCTCTAATCTTGCGAATCCTGTTATTTGCATAGTATATCTATTTAAGTATCCTATATTAGCTACGCTGTGAACTTTATCTGGAGTGATAATTAAAAAGTCACCTTGCTTATAGTTATTTAAGAACTTATCTTCCATTTCAAAAACATGGCCTACTTCTTTGTTTTGTAAAAACAAATTTACACGTATTGGTACCATATTAGAAATGTCAATATTTTCAGTTGAAACTTTTTGCCTTATTCTATATAATGTATCCCTATGCGGTGGGATAAAGCACCCTGGTGTCACTTTATTAATTGTAATCATATAGTGAAACACCCAATCTGAGAACAGCTCTGCTGTTTTGTAAGCCCATTCAGGTAAATTCTCAAACGTTTGATAAACGATATCAGAATTTAGAGGAAAGTTTGGAGTAGATGCTCCTAATGTTTCCCAATAACCACCAGCTTCTCTTGTTTCAGTTCTTTCAGCAAAAACTGTTTGCTCTAGCATAGAGTAGGTGATGTGTGAAATATCGACTGTACCTTTAATCATATTTCACTGTTACCTGCATAGAATAAAAAGGTTCGTCGCCCATATTGCCAGCAAGATGCCAATCCTCTTGGCCAAACAATACCCAGTCACCTTTACGCCATTTTACAAATGGCTGATTATGTATTTCGTAATAATGACCTAGCTTCCAGTCCTCTAGCATAATCAAGTATCGAGCAGTTTTACCTTTACCAAACTGCTCTTGAACTTTAAAATGTGCATCGACATGATTTGGTACTGTATTACCTGGTTCTAATTTAATAATACTAACAACATACTTAACAGTTTCTTTGGTTTGTAACACTAACTGTTTTGCTATATCAAATATCCAGTACGGGCAATCTTCGTCAAACATTTGCCAGACACTACTATTGTACTTATTGTAATAAAAATTTAAAGTATCATACTGGCGATAACATTCATGCAAATCAATAAAATTTAATTTGCTTAATTCATCCGAATGTATATCAACGTCTATATGACCGTATTTAATCACAATAACTCTCTAGTGTTCCTTTACGGCGCAAGTCAAGTGTTGCACAGTGAATGCCGCCGCTCAGTGTCATGCTGTGACGGAAGCGAACTGGTACACTGTCAATGCCCCACTTGTCTAGTTCACGCATCAGTGGTTCTTGTGCGCTGTCGCAAATAATTGTATTTTCATTGACACTTAAAATATTCATGCCGATGTAAGGACTGCAAGGTGCAATATAACCTTGATCTGCTAGCTTACTACCTTGAACAACACAATCATCAAACCAAATCTTGTCCCACTTTTTGAAAATCTCTGGGCAGTTGTCTGGCGTGACTCGACTGCTGTTTAGCAGTACTAGCCCCGGACGTAGTGGAATAATTGTACTATCAAAGTGTGCATAACTGTATAGCTCGCTGTAGTGTAGTTTATAACCCATCGGTTCTAAGAAACGCTTGAGCCACTTAAAGCCCTTCATATTTCCGCTATTGCTAACTTGATAAAGTAAGTCACGACCAACACGAACAATATTTGGAGCATCAAAACAAATTTCATGATCCATCAATGTTGCCTTCTTTAGGTTGTCAAACTGATACATGTTATCGTGCAACTTTGGCTTTGGCACTTGGATCCACATTGCGCCATCTTCAAACGCTTCGTAAAGAATGTCTTCGTACAATCTCGTTTCAAAGTATCTGGCACGAACTGGTGTAGGTGTTTCAATAAGCATATCACCCAAAGGAAGAATTAAATCACGTGGACACCAGCTATACCAGCCTTTGGTGTTCCAGCCTTGGCCGATGTCGTAGTTAACATTTTCCCAGTCAATAATCTTAGGACGATGTACCTTTACACCCATCTTTGTAAGTGTGTCTGCTAGTCCGTCAGCATCTTCATTTGCTTCGTCGATTACCCATTGAGGATAAGTGCCTTCTAAAGGTTTAATCTTTTCCGCTGGATGGTTAGCATAGCTGAAGCTACGTGCGCTGATGTCTGTGGCAATGCGACTATGATGTGCATGGCCTACAATAATTTCCTCTAATGGATCCCAATCGTTGTGTGAATTAACTTTCATATGTCTGTGTCCTCGAGATATTCGGAAATGCAAACTCTGTAATTTCCAGGAATGCCTCTGTTAAAATGTTTATATCTAGCTTCGTCACCTAATCCAAATATTACAGTATCAGTGTAAATAAAGCCAAATTCTTTGCATACTTCATCGTATCTTTCTTGATACGTTTCCCAGTTCCAGTCTGGGCTAAAACTTTTCATAAAGTGTACGCCTAAGCTCATACTGTGCTTATTTTGCATCTCCACTTCGTTTAACATACTTATACCATCATCAGCATAAGTTTTGGTAAACCTGATTCCTACCCTATGATTCTCTAGAGCATAGAACGGTTTACTTAAGCTGCAAGTGACCTCTTTGATAGCAGGGTAGTTTAAATCGAGATTTATTTTTTTAGAGATACCCCAATATGCTAAATCTATACAAACAGGGATATCATTAATCTGACATATGTTTAGGATATCATAAAACTCGGGATGCATACAACCATAGTCACTAAAAGGTGCGCTGATTAATAATGCATGTAGTCCTTTGCCCTGTATTTTACTAATCAGATCGTTATAACTGGTCACATAGGAAAAATTAATGTGTTTACCTAAACAAGCATGATATTGAAAATCACCCTGAAGGCAAAATATATGCTTATCAGCAGCATGTTTTAAAATAAAGTGATCAAACGTTTGACTTGTGCCTTGTGTATAGTCCGCAAATTTAAACTTATCTAGTCCGTTAATAGACTTTGTATCCGAATATTCTAACCAGTTACGCCACACATCAACGTATTCGTCTAAGCCCACATCTCTATAAATATGCGAATCGTAGTGCTCTTTAACAGCACGATTTTTAATTGGACGGGCGCCCCTAACAGCTTTGTTCATACCAATATTTATTGCTTTAAATGTTCGGGTAATTTTTATTTAGAATACTTCTGATAAATAGTATTATGCCAAGACTTTCACTATGGAACCCAGTCAAAACCAATGATTTTAAATTCATTGATAGAATTGTGGGCGAGCATTTACATGCTGGCGGTACTGGAGTTCACATCCACAAATATTTAGGTGTTAACGAAACTCCCGATAGTGGCGATCCTACCCGTCCTAGCAGTGCAGGCAACGACACTCAAGTGTTTATTCAAGACTTGCTGTTCCTAGAAAATAGAGATCGCAAGTACGATAAAACAATTTATGAGCTAAGGGGACAGTATAACATCTTAGACAACGACGGATTTGACTTAACACAGTTTGGTGCGTTTTTAGCTAACGATACAGTATTTTTAACTTTCCACATTGAAAGCATGGTTGAAGCATTAGGACGCAAACTAATGCCCGGTGACGTACTAGAGTTGCCCCACTTAAGAGATGATATTTTACTAGGTGCTGAAGGCGCTATTAACAGATTTTATGTAGTACAGGAAGGTGCTAGACCAGCAGAAGGATACGATCCTCGTTGGTGGCCTCACTTGTGGCGTGTTAAGTGCGGTCCTATCAGCGACAGTCAAGAATACAGAGATATTTTGGGTACAGGCGAGGAAGAATGCGATCTACGCAATCTTATCAGCAAGTATCAAAACGAAATTGCAATTAATGATGCAATACTAGAACAAGCGGAGCGTGACGTTCCTTACGATCCGCAATACAGAAATAACACACACTTATATTTTGATCCTAGTGTACCAGACAAGCCGGTTATTGGTTTGGATTTTGGTGCTAGCGATGGACAACCACCAAACGGTCTAAGCATAGTCGGTAGCGGATCAAGTTTCCCAACTACCGGAGTAAGTGATGGTGATTATTTCTTAAGAACTGATTTTACTCCTAATAGATTGTTTATGAAATCCGGAAGCAGATGGATCAGAGTAAGCGATGATGCTCGCAGCGCATGGGCGGCTGCTAACAGACTGCTTACTACATTCGTTAACAACGATAATTACACAATTAATAGTGACGGTGAGATTACACCTGAAAAGACTAATCTCAGCAAAGTAGTAAAGCCAAAGACAGACAACTAAAGGAGTAACAAGATGGCTACAAAATTAACAGAGCATTTCACATTAGAAGAAATGACTGCATCACCAACAGCAAAAAAGCTAGGTCTACCAAATACAC
>JACCDX011484369.1_pt1 | contig 16691 bp, 20 predicted proteins | sample 7449681 | NCBI WGS metagenome assembly JACCDX01 (sample SAMN15323450, study PRJNA562643) | freshwater metagenome | isolation source: river surface water | place: USA:Blue River Watershed | collected 2017-08-18 | reverse complement strand
TAAAAAAAGATAAAAATTTATAGGTGAAATTGAATATTCTTTAAGTCAAAAAATTCGCGTGCAAAAAATTATAAAAAATTGCAAAAATTTATAAGTGCAATGGTGTATGTTTAATTCAGCGTAAAAATAAGTTCCGAGGTTGAATTTAAAAATAATTTAAAATATAATTATTAATATATAATAAGAAATGGATTTGAAAGAAATAAAGGATATTTACGACGCAATCGAAGAACTCGAAAATAAAAAGAAAAAATATATAGAAAAAATTGATAGAGAAATTACAGAGAAAAAAAAACTATTAGATATACCAGTAAAAAAATGTTCCAAATGTAATAAAGAGAAACTTATAGACTGTTTTTATAAACACCCTAAAGGTTTGTTTGGTTGTCATGGTAAATGCAAAGCATGTTTTAAAAAGGTTTAAATATTTTTTAAAATTGATTTAAAAAATATTTTCTATAAATATAGAAATAAATGAGTGAAAAAAAAGCAAGACCAAAAAAAGTAATACCAGAAAAACAAATGGTGTCAAGACAAATTGTTAGATATAAAGACAATGCAGGAAAGCAAAAGGATGGTTTAAGAATGTTCGACGCATTTAACTATAACAAAAGAATTAGAGTTAACGCAAAACGTAATATAACAATTGATGAATGTTATAAAAGAATAGTTCATTATTCAACAGAATTTCAAAAAGACGATTTTAATGTGTTTTTGGTTAATGTGTATTTCCATCCAAAAGATAAAAATGATAAATCTATTTTATGTAGAACAATAAATGCTAAATATTTAACAAAAAAAGACAAATTCGAAAAAAGATTGTTTGACACAATTAAAGGTAATATTGAAGGTTCAGACGGAATTGATGAAGAAAATTTTTTTCCATCATTTAAATATTTTGAATTAATTCTTGTAAAACAACAATCAGAAATGAAGGCTTATGGCGATAAATTTAAGAAAGAATTTTTTATAACTAAAAAAACTCCAGATGGGGAAGATTGTGTTAATTATGTATTAAGAAATATACATAAAAAATATAAAGGTGAAGTTCGAAATAACACATTAAAGGAAATAATAGATTATATCACAGAAAAAGACTTAAACGTTGCAATAATTTCTAATGGTATAGCTTCGATGGCTCTATCATTATTATCTTTTCAAGGTTCGGATATTATTGAAGTTGACGGAATCGATTATAAACCATTAAAAAATATTAAGTATTCTTTAGGTTATTTACACGGAGACGAAAAAAAGAAATACGACTATTATATCGTCTTTGATTGCGTTTCAGAACATTGTGAATATAATGACAAGTTAGAAATTCGAGATATTTATGTCGATGCAAGAAAAACATATTATACATACCAAGACGGAAAAATGAAAGAACTAATCGGGACATTAAAAAATTGTGATAATAACATAGAACAAAAAATCACAGTAAAAGAATCAATTCCTAAAACAAGATTTTTATTTTTCGATTACGAAACAATTACGGACTGGGAACACGACACATTACAAAAACCATATTCAATTTGCTTTTTTGATTTATCAGAAGAAGACATGAAATATTTGGACAGAATAGACGAGTCTGAAGATAAAGAAGCCCTAGAAGAATTTATAAAAGAGCACGCTAAATTTAAATCAGGATTTAACTGCTCGAAATACTTTTTAGAATATATCAAAAAGAACGGTCATAATACAGTTTTTAAATTGGTTTCATTTAATGGGGCTAATTTTGATAATTTTATTTTATATAATGACTGTATAAAACATAACATAGATCAAATTTCAGAACCAACATTATCAAATGGGCAATTATTAACATTTAAAATTTTTGGCCGTCACCATCCATGGGATATCAAAAAACACATTGCACAAGGTAGTTTAAAAGACCTTGGAGACCCAAAAAGTTTTAATTTAAAACTATGTGCAAAAAGAGAAGGCTACTCACATCAAGAAGCGCAAGACTTGTATGATAATGATAGATTTGATGAGATATTAAACGACAAAAAATTATTTGATTATAATATTTATGACTGTTTAGCTTTGATAGTTATTTCAGAGAGATACAGAAAAGCGATGGCTAAAATTTTTCCAGAACCAGAATATCAAGTATTCGAACACATGACCTTAGGAAGTTTGATGATGGCAAAATTCAACAACCACATTAAAACGAATAATATATCTTTACCAAAATTTAAAGAAAAAGAAAATGATAAAACAAGTTCAAGGAATGCAAATTTATATAAATTTTATACTGATTTAATGGATAATAGAGTTGCAGGAAGAGTTCAATTATTTAATGGAATCTTAAAAATAGAAGGTCATATATGTTCTCCTGATGTTTGTTCATTATACCCTTATGTAATGTCAGTAGCGCCGGTTTATTATCCATCAGGTGAAATAATAGAGGTAAAAAGTTATATACCAGCTAAACATAAAGACTATTTGGGTTTTTATTATTGTGATATAGACCAGTCAGATTTAGAAGTGAATATAATAGCAAAAAAAAATGAAGATGGAAACGATTGGGATTTTAAAGAGCCAATAAAAAATATGTTATTATCATCACCAATTATCGAATATGCTATAAAGATAGGAGCGAAAATAAAAATAAAGAATGGTTTTTATTTTACAGAAAAAATAAAATCGTGTAATTTGTTTGAATTTCTCTTGGAAATCATGAAATTAAAGAATATCCAAGATACATATAAAGAATCAAAAGACCCGAAATATAATAGTGTTCTCAGAGAAGTATATAAATTATGCTTGAATATTTTATCAGGTAAACTTAACCAAAAAATTAATACATCAGAACGAAAAATTTTATCAAGTGCACAATTTGCAGATTTAGCGAATTCAAAAAAAATAGATAACTTAAACACTTTGATGGTTGCAAAAGGAAAAATCCATATTACTTATGATGTTGAAGAAATAGATAGAATTATAAAAGCAAAACCAGTATATATAGGGACGTTAATTTATGATTATGCAAAAATATATATGCATGAACATCAATATTCGAAAACAAAAAAAGAAAATTTAATATACACAGATACAGACTCAAACAAACTAAGAAAAAAAGACTTTGAGGAATGGACAAAATACGCAACAAAAATAACGGTTCCACATTGGAAGAAAGTAGAAAAATATGACGAACGATATAAAGACCATAAATTATATAATGAAAAATCAAAAGTGTTTGGGTCGTTCGAAGACGAATATAAAAAAAATCCGAATGAACTATCTTATTTTTTACAAAAAAAAGTTTATTACGTTCACGGTAAATTTGATAAACCATGTTTTCACTTTAAAGGTATTTCTGATAAAGATATTATATTAGCTAAAAAAACTGTATTAACTAAAGATAAAAAGAAAATAGAACATACACAAAAAGAATTATATGATATATATAACGACCCGAACAACACGAGAATAAAAAAAAATCATGTTAAATTTTTTGAAAAATTATATAAAAAATACGAAAAAAATGGTGAAGCAACGCAATTTATATTATCCTCATCATTGCAGAAAGTGTCGAACAACACAAAGAAAGGCGTTAAACCAGAAGAGGAAGAAAGACACAATAAAATCTGCTATAACATAAGAACAGCCTTTAGAATAAAAAAAATAACAATAACAAATGAAAAAAATAAAAAAATATAATAATATATATATAATTATATATATTATGACAAAACCAAAGAAAGAGAAAGAGGAGAAGAAAGTATCACCATTAGTTAAAGAAATTGATGATGTTATGGTTCAGATGGATAGAGTTAGATTAGAAGCAAGAGAACTATTTAGGTCGTTAAGAAAATATGGTGATAACTCTAATGAATACTATATTGCGTTAGAGAAATTTAATAAAGAGAGAGAGAAACTAAAAAAAGAATTATAATAAAATGTATATTCTATATATATAATAAGGAATGGATGAAAAGAAACAACGGAGAAAAGAGATAAACCACAAATATTATATGAAACATAAAGAAAAAAGATATGTTTTATGTGAATGTGGAAAGCAATATACTAAAAATAATAAAAGTGCGCATCTTAAAACTAAAAAACACATAAAAATAATTACCACAGATAATGCCAAGAGTAAAAACCAGCATAACTATCATCATTAATATTATCGTGAACATGTCTTTTTCTGTAATTAGCTCTTCTCTTTGGGTCTAAATGGTCTAAATGACTATAAAGCCCAATTTTATCTCTGTATTGTTTATGTGCAGAACTCCCGAAGGAAGTTATATATTGTCCATCAATATAAACATCATATTTTTTATTTTTTCGTTTAGATTTAAAAAATTGGTAACCGTCTTTTTTTATCATATAAATATTAAAAATATTATAAAATAGTTTTTAATATAGTTGTGGTAATCGGAAAATAATAATAAGCAATAGCTATATGTATATCTTTTTTAACACAGAATTGAACACAATTATCAACGCAATTATTTAAGACTCTAACAACTTTATTTATAGAATTCATATATATATAAGGAAAATAAAAAAAATATGTTATATAATATATATAAATGGAAGAAGAAAGATTAATTCAACACTTAAAAAACATTATACAAGAACGAGGTGGAAAAAGAAAAAAGAGAGACAATTCAGATTTAAATATTTTAAAAGAATTCAAACCGAAAGAGTTTGCAAATGAATTTGAAGATGATGGTTCACGCAGATTTAAAATTCAACGTGCAAAAATAGCGAAAAGCTTGGCAACAGAATACGGAATAGAATTAAAATATTTACCTGAAAAAGATATCGATGATGCTATGAGAGAATTAAAACATGAAAGAGATTTAGAAATAAAAAATAAATTGAGAGAATTAAAAGACGCACAAAAATTAGTAGATAAACAACGAGGTTTTAAAAGCAAAGCAAAACGACTAGAAGAACTTTTAGAAGCTCAGGAAGCATTACAAAAAGGAGAACTTAAAGCTTATGAAGAAGTCGAAAAATATGGAAATCCAAAATATGGAGAATATCAAAAAGAAAAAGCCCTTAAGGAAGAAGTACCTGCAAAACTTTCAAAAGACCAATTAAAAGATCTGATTGCATACAAGGAAAAAGATAAATTATTATTAGGTAAAGGAAGAAGAAAAAAAAAACCATCAGCATATAATAACTTTGTTGCAAAGCATCGTAAAGCAGGTTATTCAATGAGTGAGATTGGAAAAATGTGGAAATCTAAATAAATATATTGAATAAAATATTTAATATATATATATAGATGTTAACAACAAACCGATACAAAAATAATTATGTTAGAAAACCATTAAATAGATATCATAGGGAAGACGTAAATAGACAAACTGAAACAACTGATGAAGATTTAAATAGGTTTGATGTTTACATGGACTTCGTTGACTTTATGCAAGCAGATGGAGAAGCTGTAATAAGAGATGCTCATGATGAGTTAATAAAATACACTAAAAAATTAAATGAGCTTAGAAAGGACCATGAATATCGCGTTGAAATAAATGATGTTAAAACGTTAAAATATTTAGAGGATAAAATTAAAGACTTGGCAGAATTTGTTAACGACTATAGGAAAAAAATAAATCAATATGAATATGATTTGAGGTTAGCGAATACACAAGCTATTATAACAGCGCAAGAGGAAGTTATAAAAAATTTTGAACAGGAGGAACAAGATTTAAAAGAAATAGGAAATGAAATTATGCAAAAAGAAGAAAAAAAACAAAATGAAGAAAACGAATTTCAAAAAGAACAAAAAGAATTGGCAATTGCTGAAGAGGAAATTAAAAAACACAAAGACTATTCTGAATATGCTAAACTAAGAGAAGAATTTATGAAAATACGAAAAGTAGAGGAGCGACAAGTTAATGATTTAAATAAAATTCAAGAAAAAATAATAAATAATCAAAAAAATAATATTGATGTTCCTCCAGAATTGTTTGACCAATACACGAGAATAAAAGGTAACTATAATACAACTATAGAAGAAAGAGACAAATTAATAGCGAAAATGAATGGAATGAAAGAAACAGACAAGAAAAACGAAGAAATGGAACAAAAGAAAAAAAATATGGATGAAAAAATTAATTTAATTAACAAATATAAGGATACTATAAAAGCTCGAAAAGACGAAGCATTAATATTAATTGATAAAAGAGCAGAATTAAAAAACACATATGAAAAATTAAAGTGGATTGAAAAAAATGAAAAAATAAATAAGGAAGACATGGAAAGAATAAAAAAAGAAATGACTAAATTATATGGTAGGATTAACACACTGGAGAATAGTGAGGCAACTAAAAAATTAATTACAAAATGTGAAGCCCTTCAAAAAGAATATGAGGAATTGAAAAAAGAAACTGATAACAACATCAAAAAGACAATTAATGAAACTGTTGAATTGGACAAAAAAATTAATTTAGGGGCAGAAAGTATCACAGCAGAAGTTATTAAAAAAGCAGTTTTACCTCAAGAAGGAATAAAAAAGGACTTTCAAGAAAATACAATCTCTTTAATATCGCAATTAAACACTAAATTAGGTATAACACAAGAACAGAAACAAGTAGAGAAACCAGTAGAAAAAAAAGAACCGAAACCAGGAAAACCAGGAAAACCAGGAAAACAAGGTGAAGTAAAGGATAATTTGGCAGAGGCATTTAAAAAAACTGGTCTGGGATTACACGGAGAAGCCTTACCAGTTCGAAACATCGAACCACCACAATGGAGAAATTTTATAAACCAATATGGTAATGCAGAAATAAAAAATCTTTTTGTATTTAAACAACCAATTCAAAGAATTTTAACAGACATTTTTAATATTATATCATTTGGTAAACTGAACCAAGCAAAAACGAAATATGGTTATGATGAATTAGTGCACACTTTTTTTATTTTTGACACATCAATGGGAGTTATTTTAATGGAGAAAAATCAAGTATTAAACATTCATTTATTGACACAAGAGGAAATTAATAAACTTAAAGAAATCCCAAATATACAGATAGATACGAATAGAAAAATAAGTCATCAAGATTTTTTAAGAGACCCAGTATTTACATTAAACGTTTTTATCGAGAAAGGTAAAAAATATATGGATCAGGATTTCGTCCATTATAATATGAGAACTAATAATTGCCAAGTATTTATTAGAGATATGTTAATAGGTAATGGTCTATGGGAGCCTCAATATATGGACTTTGTAATCCAAAATGCTAATGAAATCTTTAATGAACTACCTCAACTATATAATGACTTAGTGAATGGGTTAACAAATTCGGCCGCTTTTTTTGACTATTTAATATATGGTAAGGCCTTACGTAAAAAAGATATATTTTAAAACTGATAACGTTAATCATTTTTAAAAAATTAAAATCACACACATAAATATATATATAAAATGATGTTATCAACAGGAAAGAGAGGTGACCCTATTGGTATTTTACGACCATCTGGGACAATCATAAGATTAGTCGACAAAAATGAAATAGATAAAGTAAAACAAACAGACCCGTATGATTTGATAAATGATAAAGACTTAAAGAAATACAAGAAGAAGATGCCATCGAGCGACCATAAAAAATTAAAAAAGATGTTGTTATCAAAAGAAGAACCGGAAGACGAGGAAGATTATTTAATGTCTATGTATAAAGATTTAAAACCTGAACTAACTGAAAAACTGAAAACAGAAATGGTATTTCATAATGAAACCCTTATGTTATTACCTCGCCCTAAGAAACACACGTTTATATATGTGTGTGGTGCTACAGGTTCAGGAAAATCATACTGGATTTCAGAATTTTTAAAAAAATATATCGAGATTTATAAAGAAAAAGAAATATATTTATTTTCAGACACATCTGAAGACGAAGTTCTCGATAAATATAATCCAACGAGAATTATGATAAATGATAGTATTGTCAAAAAGCCTATACAAACGAAGGAATTAGAGAATTCATTAGTTATAATGGATGATGTTGATAGTATCGGTGATAAAAACCAAAAAAAAGCAATCGTAACCTTGTACGACCAGGTTCTGAAGCGTGGTCGCCACGATAAAGTCGATATGATTATAACTAATCACGCTTGTACAGATTATACAGCTACAAGAAATATTCTTGTTAATAGTCAATTTATAGTTTGTTTCCCATCGTCAGGGGCCACGGCTTCTCTGATAAGATTATTTAAAGCGTATCTCGGATTATCGAAAGAGCAAATAGATAGAATTTTAAAACTACCATCTCGATACGTGTGCATTCATGTACAATACCCACAATTTGTTCTCTATTCATCTGGAGTTTATTTATTAGCTAATAATTAACTAATATATAAATATATAAAATGAATGGAAAAAAAAATTACGCATTATCATCTTCAGACATCAAGAGAGCACTAAAAGGCAAAACTAAAATTATAACGTATGACAAATTAAAAAATTATAATAATATAGATGAAGTATTAAGTCCTTATGGTTGTGCTGTTATTTTATATTTGGAAACACCAAACAGCGGACATTGGGTAGCATTAATAAAACATCAAGACCGTATAGAACATTTCGATAGCTATGGTGTAAGGCCTGATGAAGAATTTTTATATATTGATAATAAAAAAATAAATTATTCATCCAAAAGACCAACACTATCTGAACTATTAATTTTTTGTCCTTATAAAATAGAATATAATGAAATTCAATTTCAGAAAGACGGAAACAACGATATAGCAACGTGCGGCAGATGGTGTATTATTAGATGTTTATTAAAACATATGACATTAGATTATTTCCAAGAAATATTTAAACAATTTAAAGATCCTGATTCTGTCGTATCTGAATTAACACGTGGACTATAAAAAAAATAAAATAGTTATAATATATATAATGACAAAACACAACAAAGTTCCAGACCATATATATTACGATATAAATTTAGTTAATAATACAAACGACTATCAAATCGCAAACTTAGTTGAAAACAGAACTACAGCACTATTACATAATCCGAACGATTATCACTTATCTATCGTTCGGTATACTATACCGACAACCTTCCTTCCCCTTTTTATATACGCAAATGCAAATAATTTAGCTGTTGATACGACGTATTCCGTAACGCTAAGATATTCTAACACAGATTTCAGGACTTATCTAATTTATACTCCACAAAATAACGTTTCTTCGACAAGTCAAAGACGATTTTTTATTTATAGTTATCAGCATTTTATAGACATGATTAATACAGCATTAAACACATCTTATTTAGCACTTAAAACGGCTTTTCCTGGGGCTACTGTAACGACTCCTCCCTATATGGTATATAATCCTGAAACTGGTTATTTTTCAATCATAGCAGAAACAGCCTATGCCTCTGGTTATGAATTATATATGAATAATGCTTTGTATAGTTTCTTCGATAATTTTAATGCTTATTTTTATGGCTTTCAACAAACAAATGGAAAAGATTATTTAATTTATATCAAGAATACAGGAGGAAATACAATTAATCAATCTCCGCCTCCATCTTATCCATCTATTTTATCTTACGTCATGACTCAAGAATATAGCTCAACATATCTATTTAATAATGTTCGTGCTTTAGTTTTTTCTTCTAGTTTATTAGGAATTAGAATGGAATCGTATAATACGGTTGGAGGTGTTAATGCCGGTAATAGTATGAGACCTGTTTTAACAGATTTCGAATTTAATTTAGCGTCAGGTTCTCAAAATTCAACGCTTAGAAATTATGTTCAATATTTTAGTCGAGGAGAATACCGATTAATAGATATCATACAAACGCAACCTATTTATATGGTTGACATACAAATTTATTTTCAGTTGCAAAATGGAGACTTATATCCATTATATATAGCCCCGGGAGAGTTTATAAGTATAAAAATAATGTTCAGAGATAGAAGTTTAAAGGTTGGCCTATAAAATATTACCATAAATATATAAAATTTCCAATATACAATAAAAAAAATATGTTCATATAATATATATATAGTTAAAATGAGTAACAATCAAATTCCTTTAGATGTTGTAAAACAAGTTATGCCAGTTTGCGATCTCGAATCTTTGCAAAGACGGCGTGTTGGTATTGTCGATGGTGGTTCTGTAATTTCCTATCAAGAATATTTAGCTCAGAACGTTTCAAATTCAAGTATACAAATGACAACACAACCACCCAACGGAGTCATTATAGACCCAAAAGAGTTTCACGTAAAAACAACTGCGCAATTAACATTTGCCGGAACGTCAACAGGTTTAAATAATCTATTACAAATTGGAGTCGCTGACGCTCCCAGAGACTTTCCTATTCATCATTCTTTATCAACAGCAACAGTTAATATTAATAACTCTTCTATTTCTACACAACCATCATTATGGTTTCCTGCTTTAATTAGATATAAATGTATGGAACTCGATGAATTTAACCATCAATACGCCTGCCCAACTCAATTAGATAGATGTGTTGACTATTCTGCTCTATTCGCCACAAATAAAAGCCCATTCGTTGTATACGGTGAAAACTCTTACGAAGACCCACGAGGTTCTTACTCTGATATGACAATTGTTTCAAATACTCCTACCTCAGCCGTCGTAAATATAACTTCATGCGAACCATTGTTCCTTCCTGGATGGTATCAAAACAAGGCTGGTTTATGTAATGTATCCGCTTTGAATTGGAATTTTACTTTTGGAAATTTAGCAAGATCATTTTGGAGCCACGATTCCGTAAATGGTTCAAATATTACATCAATCACAGCAAACATTACCGCTTTTTCGATGAGATTTAAATTTATCACACCGAAAATTACACAATCAATTCCAAGAAATATTACATTGTCATATTATGACATGGTCCCATATTTACAAAGCAATTCTCAATCTGTTGCCTCATTAAATTCTATCACTTTGGCAATGTCATCTGTGAACTTACAAGCATATCCAAAAGCCATTTATATTTGGGTTCAAAAACAAGAATCAGACCTTACCTATAATGACCCTGACGCTTTTTATAGAATTGATAATATTAATCTCGTTTTTAATAACGTAACCGGTATTTTGGCTTCTGCGAAGCTTCAAGACCTCTTTAAAATCGCAAAAAGAAACGGTTTTAACGGCTCATATAATGACTATAATAAGTATTGTGGTGCTCCTTTGCGTTTATTGGCTGGAATTGATTTCGGTTGTGGTTCTAATGAAGCACCAGGTTTAGCAGGTTCACCACAATTATCTTTACAAGTAACAGCAACAAATTTATCATCATCATCTTCAACACCAAAATTATTTGTATTCGTTCAATACGAAGGGGCGTTAAACATAGGAGTTGACAATACAACAAAATCAACATCTATTATTTCTTCAATGGATGTATTAAACAGTGAAATGCGAAATGCCCAAAAAACGCACTATAAAAAGGACGAAGACGTCTTTGGTGGCGATTTAATGCAAGATATCAAAACGGCGGCTGAATCAATGGGTAAAACTATTTTAGATGGTGTTCAAAACATGGCAAAAAATACATATAATACAGGAAAAGTAATTTCAGATATATTAGGTAGAGGTGTATCTGGGGGTGACTTAATCGAAATCGAGGCTGAAGGAGGAAAGAGAAGACGTTCAAAAAAAAAAGGCGGTGTTTTAATCGATAGAGAAGATTTAAACCAAGAATATTAAAAAATTAAATATTATAATCATATATATATATGAGTATAATACACATCATAAAAGAATCAGAAAGAAAATATGACTTATACGCTGATAATTTAAATATCACAGGAAATTTTAGTTTCGACGGTGTTATTCAGTCTCCTTCTGGAATGACTGGACCTACTGGACCTACTGGACCTACTGGAGCTACTGGACCTTTACCAACTGGTTATGTCGTTTCATTAGCAAGTTTAGAAAATGATAAATTAATAGTCGGTGATACAGGAACAAACGAAATAAAAAAAACTAATATCTTATATACTGATATATTATTAAAAGAAGATATGGACAAATTAAATAATTGTATAACACCATTGCAAAGGTTATTAACAACTCAAACCTATACGATTTTTTCTTGTAGATTTAATTATGGTATTTTAGATGGTTATGATTTTTCTATAAAGAATACTGGAAATTGTAATACAACAGTTAACACAACAACATCTAATTTAGAATTAACAGGAACTGTTGGATCTACTGGAGAAAGTGTTTTTATAAATAAAAACAAAATATATTATTTACCTTCTAAATCTGTTGAAATATTATTTACCGGTGCTTTATATACAGTTGCTAATTCAACTACAAGAACCCGTTTAGGTGCTTTTACTGAAAGCGATGGAGCTTTTTTAGAGTATTCAAGTTCAAATGTTTATTTTGTTCATAGGAATAGTGGAAGTGGTAGTTTAGTAGACACTAAAATATTAAGGAGTTCTTGGGATAATCCTGCAAATTTTATTGATTTTACAAAGCAACAAGTATTAAGAATACGTTTTCTTTGGTTTGGATATTTTTATATTGAATTATCATGTGTCGTAAATAATGTTATGACTGTTCTACATACTTTATATTTTTCAAACGTTCAAGAGGTCCCTTTTTTCAAACATCCTTGTGTATCCTTACGAGCCGAATGCACTTTACTAGATAATGCTTCTAGTCAAAAATTATTACATACATGTTGCTCTGGAAATATATATGGAGGATTCGAAAACACATTAAAAAGATGGGCTATTTCAGGGACTCAAACAATTACAACAAGTAATACAGGAATAATATGTTATCGTATTAAATCATCTTATAAGTTAGGACAAGGTAAATTAAATTCTGTTCATATATTTAATACTACTGCAACAAATAATCAGTATGTTACAGTTTATGTCGGAATATTAAACGGTGATAGCGCATATAGTATTTCTGGCGGTTCTTGGTTATCTCATTCTAACTCAATAATTGAATATAATAGCTCTTTTACTTCTTTTACAGGAACCGCATATATCATTGAAAAACATATTATTAATACATCATCTACATCCACGAGGGAAAATTTACAAGTTTCAAATATTTTTGGTAATATTAATTACTGTTTATCGGATATTTCAGATTGTTTAATCGTTTATGCTTCGGCTTCTACCGGAACATGTACATTAATTTGTGATATTAATTATGATGAGAATTATTAAAAATATTTTATGTTATATAAGTAATATAAAATATGTCTATTTCGAATATCGTTTTGAATAACCCGAGAAAATATGACTTATACTGTAAAAATTTAACTGTTACAGGTTCAGTGTCTGGCGTTACTGGAGCTACTGGACCAACTGGGCCTGTTGGAATGACTTGGCAAGGTCAATATCAAAGTGGCACATATGCTAAAAATGACGCCGTCGGATATTCTGGCTCTTCTTTTATTTCAACTATTAATTCTAATACCGGGGCTCCGAGTAACGGAGGCTTATATAATATTTTAGGTAGTCCTGCCACAACTTATTATTTAACAACTGGAATTGTTTACGATATTTCAAATTCTTTTTCGATAACAACTAATTTATATGTTAATAAATTGAGATTTTATAAAGTTCCGAGCGACCCAGATAATGTTCATACAATGAGCATTTCAAAAATAGACACTAATGTTCCACCTGACATTACAGTAACTCAATTAGTTTCTGTTAATTCTGTTTCTGAAACAGCTGACGGATGGCAAGAAATTAATTTAACAAATCCTCTATATTTAGATTCTGCTTTTCAATATATAGTTACTATTAATAACTGTTCAATAGAAGGCGTTGGCGCTTATCTTGAACTTTCACCGCCACCAAATGTATATCCAAAAGTTTCAAACGATGGAATTGTTACCTTAATAAATTCTTATTTTTCAAATGTTTTATATGGCGCTGTTGATCAACTATTATATATTGATTTTTCATATTCTTTATCTGGTTGGAATTTACTTTCTTCAATTGGTTCTACAGGGCCAACAGGACCAACAGGCCCAACAGGATTAAACGGACCTCCATTTTTCGTTGTTAACAATTCTTTAAATGATGTCACACCTGGAATAGTATCACAACCTTTTACATTTTCAACAAATCAAAATTTTACAACAATAAATTTTTTATATAATGCTAATTATTCTGGCTTAAGTTTTGATGTCGAAATAGCCGAAAACGGTGTCTCATTAGTCATTGCATCTACTTCAACTAATTTAGGATATAATAGAGAAAGTTTAGCATTAACACCTTTTTCTATCGACTACACTAAAATTTATAATGTTAATTTTATTTCAAGTTTAGCGAGCGGAGAAATTATTACAGTATATGGGTTTTTCTTAGCATAAATTAAATATTTTTATTCAATTTATACATTAAAGACCTTTCCATTTTTAACAAAACAGAATAATAATTTGGATATTCTAATAAATGGGCTAATGCTATTTTTCCCGTTAAAATTGGATCGTCGTATGTTATATTTGTTAATGGATTTTTGGTTCCGTGTTCTAATTCTGTGTTCATACCTAATTTTAAATCTCTTTTGCTGAATAACATTTTAGTCATATCAAGTTCCATTGCATCGATAAATAATTCAACGTCTGAATTTTTAAATTTCTTCATATATAATATATATATATTTTATGGACCCAGGAATTACCGTTCTGATTGTGTTAGGTGTTTTAAATTTACTTACTTCTTTTTTATCTCCGTTAGTTATTGCCGGTGCAATTTTAATAAAAAATATTTCTCACTCTGAATGTTGTGGTTCAAAATTAGACGTTAGAGATCATCATGATGAATTAGACCTTTCAAATATTAAACCTATGCAATTAAATCAAGAACAATTAAGTATTGCTTTAAAAAGAATGTCTGAACAAAAATAATATTTAATTAAATATTATTTTAGTATGGTTTATGGGTGATAGAGAATTTACCATGTTTTAATCGGGTTACAATTATATGTGCCATTTTTTTCTGTGTTAATTTTATTATTGCTTGATTTTCCTTTTCATAATCGGTTTCATAATGAGCATAACAATTTCTGATCCAATAGTGTCTATTTATACAAATTGGAATAAATTGTGCCTCAGCAATATCAAATACATATGGACAGTCTGGCTTATAATTATACAAATAATTATCAACTTTAAGGTATACTCTAAGAATTTTATCAAGCGTTTCCCATGTGAATGGTTTAAGGTCTTCACAATTAAATGAATAAGTGATGTTCTCGTCTTTTAAAAGTTTATCAAGGGTATAATCTTCCATCTTTATATATATTAGAATAAGATTTTTTATATATTTTTAAAATATTATTTAGAAATATAAATTTCCCCAAAAACACCCTTGTATACCGTATATTCTCTAAATTTTTCAAAATTTTTATCGTCCTCCCTTTCTGAGTCTACTAATTCTCTTATATCTATTATGTCCTTTCTTTTTCTCAATTCGAAATAAAATAAAGCACATAATATTAACCCTGGTGGTTCTTCTGGAAGTTCAACTAGAAGACCTTTTTCTGATATATCGAGAAGTTCTAACGCCTCCATTATCTTGTTCATTTTTTTAGTCTCACGAACTTCATTTTGATCTAACTTATAGGCTTCAAGTTCTACAATATCTATATATTTTTCTGTTATCTTTCTTATGTAATTAGAACAAAAAAAGTCATACAAATCTTTAGGCATTTTTTTTTTATATATATTATTAAGATATTATTTTTCATAATATTTTAATGTGATATTCTATAACCAAAATTTTTTCTACTGCAACATATTTTACATTCTGCACGTCTTCCCAACTTTCCTTTTGGATGTTCATAAAAACTAAAAAGATTTAAAGTTTTTTTACATGTTGTACATTCTTTTTTATTTTCTAATCCATTTTTTAACTCCTTTATTTTTTTATCCATCTTTTTATTGAATTGCTCTGATTTTCCCTTTAACCTTTCCTGTTCGAATAATGATTTATTTTTATATGCTGTATTATAGTCTTCTTTTTTCTTCTGATAATATCTTAAGTCTTTCTCCATTTCTTATATATTAATAATTATATTTTAAATTATTTTTAAAATTTAATTATTTATCTTTAATTGTTTAATTTCTTCTGTTAAAAAATATACCCGTTCTTCCAGAATTTCTTTCTCTCGAAGCAAGTAGCGAACTTTTAATTGAGAACGGTTTAAACGTCTTTCTAAGTCGTATTTACCTGCTTGTAAATCTAATATGTGTTCCCTAAAATCTTCTGCTCTCCTTTCTAATTTTTCATATTCTTTTGCTAATTCAGCCCTTTGTTCGAAACCTTCATCAATCATTTCCAAATTCATCTTGTCAAGTTTCTCTAATTGGCGTATTTTCCTCAATGCTTTCACTCTAGAAAATCCTTTACGCTTTGAATTACAAGTTCTAACCATATTTCTTATTATATATTTATTATATAATATTTTAATTTTAAATAATTTTTAAAATATTATTTTTACGCTGAATTAAACATACACCATTGCACTTATAAATTTTTGCAATTTTTTATAATTTTTTGCACGCGAATTTTTTGCCCGCGAATTTTTTGCACGCGAATTTTTTGCACGCGAATTTTTTGCACTTATAAATTTTTATCTTTTTTTATAATTTTTTGCACGCGAATTTTTTGACTTAAAGAATATTCAATTTCACCTATAAATTTTTATCTTTTTTTATACGTGATTTCTATAGCTACCACAC
>JACCDX010428206.1_pt1 | contig 16692 bp, 12 predicted proteins | sample 7449681 | NCBI WGS metagenome assembly JACCDX01 (sample SAMN15323450, study PRJNA562643) | freshwater metagenome | isolation source: river surface water | place: USA:Blue River Watershed | collected 2017-08-18 | reverse complement strand
TTGCCTTAGGCTACGTCTATCAGACGGTTCCGGTAGCAACACCGCGAGGGTTGACGATACCGATACCGATGATCTCGTTAACAACCCAGCCAAGCTTGAGTTGTTTGGGCTCGTCGGCAGGAAGAACCTCGATGTCCTGACGGACAGGCATTACACCAACGAACTCTGGGTCTGCAGTTGCGAAACCGCGACCGGCTGGAACGATCTTGGAGACGATGATATCGGCACCGAAGATGTGGCCATAGAGACCGGTTTGGAGTAGCTCACGTTGGGTGACTGGGTCAACCTGTGAGTTTGAACCACCAGCAGATTCCCAAGCGAGAATGTCGGTGAACTCATTGATGTTGAGGAAGTACTTAGCGGTGACTAAGTCCCAACGATCAATGGCGCGCTTGAGGTTGAGGAGGCCGTCCTTTTGAAGGGTGGTTGCAGCACCTGGAGTAAGATCGACAACGTCGTTCTCACCGCCGAGGGTTGCATCGCCAGCGAAAGCAAGAGCCGAGAAGACGTTGGCGTCCTCTTGGGCTTGGATCTCTTGACGAGCCTTTTGTTGGGCACGGTCGATGACGTTGAATCTACGACGCTTGACTTCGGCAATACGAACTGTGGGGTTTGAGACAATCTCAAACTCAGGAACAGTTACGCGGTCACCGAAAACGCGTGACTCTGGAGCAGAACCGTTGCTTGAAACAACGACAGCTGCAACGTCAATGTCGCGGTCGTAAACAGGGAGTGCGCCTTGGGGTAGTGGGTCGACAACGAGTGCCTTACGAGCTACACCTTGGTAGTCCAAGTTTCTGCGAATGGGGTTTGCCATTGCTTGACCAAGAGCAATTTTGCCCTCTTGTGTCATGAGTGCTTGCTTGATCATCTCGTCTCTTTGTGAGTCGTTTAGGCTTGGAGCAGTTACCTGAGCCGAGCTTGAAGACTGAAGATCTTCGATGATTGAGGCATACTTGACAATGTTAGAGAGAGCCTCTTGGACATTGGAAGCGTTGATTTCGCCATGGGTATTGAATAGATTTGACATGATATTTCTCCTTTGTCCTATTTATCAGGGTGCTACTGAGTTGCCGAGGTAGAATACAGCGTGGTATTCGGTTACTGCTGCGGCACCGACTGCGGTTGAGGTGGTCGATACCAGTGACGAATCTGAAACTGGTGTAACGTAAATTGCAACGTTAGCGCCACCGCCGACACCGACGCCAAGAAGGCCGGTGGAGGTTGCTGCTTCGAGTAGTTGGTTTGCAGGTTGGCCAGCAAGGTTTACTGCTGCTGCACCGGCGATACCGTAAAGACCTGGGGTGGACCAAACGGTGACTTTGCCAGCAGCACGATCTGTGGTTGGGCCAACGACAACTGCGCCGCCAGTTAGACCGAATTGGGTTGCTCTACCGGCAGATGCTCCGATGAGGCTTCCAAAGAGAGTGCCGTATTCTGCTCCGCCCTCGTCAGCTAGGCCACCGAGATTACCAGAGGTACGAACCTTTCTGGCGAAGTTGACGGTACCAGTTGCGGGAGTTCCCATTGCTCCAACGTCAGCTGCGTAACCTTCGAAGGGATCTGCAACTGCAGTTAGCTCGACGTATTCGCCGCCGAGGATTTGACCTGCATCATCATCCTCAAGGTCGAATTGACCGAGAGGTAGGAAGCCAGGCTGTAATAGTTTTAATGCCATTTTATTCTCCTATTTTTATTTTACATTTAAATATAATTAAATAATTATATCGGTTAATTAACTTATTTGCTTTTTTTGGACATGATATCTTGAACCCAAGCGTATTTGGCCGAATAATTACCAGTAGGGGCGCTACGGGCTATATCTTCCATTTTCTTCTTACGTTCAAAACCGTTTTCAACTAATCCACCGTCACCAATGGATTTTGAGGTTCTAGCTTCTCTTGGATATGCTGACTCATAGAGTTCAGCTCCAGTTTCGCCTTCCATCGGATAAAGTTCTTTGTACTCTACCTTTGGTCCCTCAGGTTCTTCATCATACATGCCACTTAGCCCTGTAAAATAAGAACGGAGTGTAGGGTCTGTAGTATCGAGATCTTTTACGGCATCTCTATAATAGGACCTTGAAAAATCATCTGCATTGTTAAATAGCGATTCATTTTCTAAAGAATTATTAGTAGAATTATCTGCTAACTTCTTAATTTCTTCAAATGTTTCTGAGATTCTTGCGAATCTAGATTGTTGTCTAATATCTTTTTTCATTTTAGCTGTCTCCCTCTGGGTAACTTGCTCTCTTCTAATGGGTTCTTTTTCGCTCATTAACCTTTGAATATCCTTTCCTCCACCCTTTAGTTTTGTTCCAAATTCTAGAACTAAATCTAGTAAGGTGTTGAAATATTTTTGTTTTTCTAGTCCAGTAGATGCTTCAAATTTACTATAAATATCAGCATATCCAGGGGCATCTGCAGCTATAATATAAAGAATTGTTTTAATGTCTCTCTTATTACCTATAGTACTCAATGCCCATCTAACTGCAGCTGGAGATTGAGCAAAAGAAGAATCTAAAAATGCGTATTTAAATTCAGTACCTAATATTGAGACAGGAGGAACTATATCTAAGGCATACTTCTTGCCGAAGAAGTTTTTAACCTTATCCTTTGCCAACTCTTTGGCTTGACCATCTAAGGTGTCTAAGGTTGCAAAAGCACTCTCTGCATCACCAAGACTTAGCATTTTTTGAACTTCATTAGATCTAAAGCTGTTAACTTTGCCAGCTGCATCTCTGATTTCTTCGTCTGTAGCTATATCTCCAAACATTTCTGTAAGTCCTTCCATAACTCCCTTTCCGGTCAGTGCGGATGAGAGTTTATCAACTCCCCATACAGTTCCTCCAATTACCGCTGTTGCCGCAACTCCTTTTGCTATAGGACCCCATCCTTTTAGCTTTGAAAGTTCAGCTTGAGCTTTATAAGCTTCAAGTTCGGCTTTGGTGGCATCAGCAATAGACTTAGCTCTCTGAGCTCTCAGTAACTCTGGAGAAGTTCCGCCAGTTCCGGTTGATCTTGCTCCAGTTAATTGCTCAAATAGATTTGCAGCCTCTGGACGCTGTACCTCTGGGGAAGCAAGCGGTCTTGCGGTTGGTCTTGCAGCTGGTGCTGCAGCTGGTGCAACTGGGACATCTTCGGTTTTTCTCACTGGAGCTCTAACCGTCTCTCTGACTGCAGTTCCAGATGGCGCGGGGGCAGTGGTTGTTGTCGAAAGTTTTGCGACCGCATTCTCTAGGGCTTTCTCATCAGAAGAAAGAAGAGCACGAGTTATTTCCATGGAATTAGATTGATATTCTGGTTTTAGATGTGTTTTGACCAAGTCGTTTAAATCATTTTCATTTTTAACTTGTTTAAAAGTAATTCCTCTAATTATATCTGCAGATAATTCATCAATATCATTACCATGGAAAATATTTTTAACTTTACTTGAGACAACATCAGTTTCTAATGCAATATCTTTTAATCCAGAAATCTGCATTTTATCACGAATTTGTCTTGGTGTAAGGCTCTCTTCCATGCCGGAAAGTCCTTTGATTGTAGCAATATTAGATACTTGGTCTGAAGGTGCTGATATTTTTTTAGACAAATTAATTAATGCATCAACAAATCCACTAGAAGCAATTTTTAATAATCTGCTAAGCCTGTGATTAGGATGGTCAGACAAAGATGATGCCATGAGAGACTCCAGTGAAGCTCTTCTGCGATTTAGATTTTTGGCCATCTCTCTTGGTTGAACTCTTCCTGCCGATGGCGGACCGCGCCTTTGCATCTCTCTGGTTCTTGCTGCACCGCCAGCTGTAGCGAGATCCTTGTTAAGCATAAGATCAAATATTTCACTCATAAATATGAGCTTATCCTTTTCGGATGAGGTCATAAACTTTTCATACAACTGAGGAAGATCTAATCCTGGGAATTTTCTTTGCATATAAACTACGACAGGGTTAATCCTATATTCTCTTCCCTTTTCTGACTCAATAGAGGAGTTAATCTTATTAAGAGCATCTCTAACCAATCTTACTGATCCAGAATTTGCCTTCTCAGGAGATCTGAGTACGACAAATGGGAAAGTAGTTCCGAGTAAGGTTACAGGGGGATTAAGCTCTGTAACTTGAGAACCTGGTCCGCGTTGAGTTGCTACTTCTTTTGCCATCCCTGAAGAAACTTCACTTACTGGCTCTGCATATGTGGTAGCTCCGGATGGAGTCATTCCAGTTGTGGATGGCGCTCTAGATATTTCTATCTTAGGAAGTTCTTTGGCTTTGCCCCTTGGAGCTTTTTCTTCTTCACTTGGAATTGAAGGAGAAGCACCTGGAGCGCTTGGAGGTGCAGCCGAAGGCTTTGGCTCATAAGAGTAAATGGCATACCCTGCTGCTCCGCCAACACCCAGAGCCATGAGGACTACCAGTATTCTGTTGAAAGAAGACTGTAAAGTTCTAGCTGCTGCAGAAAGCATGGTCGATGCTCCACCGACAGTTCTTGCCGCAAGGCTGGCAGATAGGCTCAATATCCTAAGTATTGCAGACCTTAGCCTTCCCAATGCGGCAGCAGAAATGGATACGGCACCTGAAGCAATATTGGTTAATGAGTTATAGAGGCTGTTCAATTTGCCAGAAATAGTATTGCAGAGATTTGTCATGCCAGCTGATGTTGTTGCGGTTACGGCAGCAGGAGTTACGGCAGCAGGAGCAGCAGGAGCTACGGCAGGAGTTGCGGCAGCAGGAGTTGCAGCAGGAGGAGTTGCGGCAGCAGGAGCAGGAGTTGCAGTAGTAGGGGTTATTACAGGTGTATCAACACCCTCGGGAGCATCATCTAAGGTATCTAATAGTCTTCCTCCAGCATCATCCACTCGAACCGCAGCATCGTCAAGCACTTCAGCAGCTTCAGATATAGTAACTTCGGCATCAGAGCCGTCAGCCCTAACTATAACTGGAATACTCTCAACCCTAGAGCTTGCTTGACTTACGGCTTCATTCATTTCTCTGGACGCTGCAGTAAGAGCTTCAGTCCAAGCTCTAATTGCAGGAAGATCACCCAATGTTTGGTGAATATTTCCTCTAATTTGCTTTGTTCTTTCGCTTCTTTCGGAGAGAGAAAGATTTTTGTCTGGTTTTGCAGATTCTCTTAATACAGAAATTTCTTCATCTGTAACATCTATTCCATATTCTTTTTTGATTTCCTGCTTGACATCCAAAACATTCTGAGCATCGGGTTTTTCTTTTCTCAGGAGGGTAAGAATACTCTTAGGAAGCATCTCCTCTTTTAGTACCTTTTCGGAGAGTAGCTTGCGTTCAACCTTAGGTTTTGCAGCAGGAGTTGCGGCTACGGGAGCTGCAGCTGCAGGAGTTGTAACAGGAGTGACGGAAGGTCTAAAGCCAGTTGTTACATCTCCTAGTCTGGATGTTAGAATGTCGCTTATACTTTGCCTAAATTCTGTCAACTGATCTGGACTTATTTGTTTATTTTTAATTTCAATTAGATCTAATTTAGAATGAATTTCTTTTCTGGCATTTTGATACATTTCTTGAATTTTTGGTGATGTATTAAATCCAGGATATAAATCTTTATATTGTCTTATTAATTCTTGATCCACTTTACTCTTAAGGGTTTCTAATTCTAAAGCCTTATCTTTGGGTCCAGAAATATTCTTGGCTGCATTTATCAATTCTGTTTCAATAAAACTAGATGTAACACGGATTGTGTCCGCCATTCTAGCAATTCTTTCCTCATCAGCTGTGGGAGGCTTAGGGAGATCCGGTAATGCTTCCAGCTTTTTAGGTGACCTTCCACTCTCAGGAATTTTAGAGATATATTCATCAAAAATTGACTTAATCTCTGGAGTATCTGAATTCTTTTTAAGTGCTCCAAAAAGTTTTGCTGCTAATTCGTTAGTCACAGGAATGTTGGAACCATCTTTGCTAACTCCCATAAAACTTCTGGCCAAGTTTCCAGCAACAGAATTTAATCTACGATCGGTTTGTTCTGAGGGCTTTAGTGATATAAATTTTTCATATTCTTCTATTGCCGTATCAGCTGCCATAGATGAATCTTTATAATATGAAGGACCCGATAGAGTCCCGCCAGAGGTGGGAGGCGCACCTTTGGATGTTAAAAGAAACTTACCCTTAATATCGTTTAGCTTTCCTGAAAATAGCATATCCCTAGCTTGAGTTATGTATTCAGGTCTACTAGATGCTATCCTGGTTTCCAAGGAAGTTGTAATTGCCGATGGAATATCAAGTAGCTCTTTCCATGTATTAATGTAACCATCATAAGAGGCAACTAAACTCTCTAGTTCAGTTTTTGATTTAACTTCACTATCATCAAGTACTTTCTTCTTTGTTAATTCGGAAAGTTTCTGCCTAAGCTGACTAACTTCACTTTCATATTTTTCTAAATTAAAATTTGGATCCCCAATTCTATCTCCGAATTTTCTGGAAGCATCAGAGATATTGCCTTTACTTATATCAGAAACTACATCCCAAAAATTATTTAAATTAGCACTAGTTTTAGAATTAAATTGCCTTGCTATGCCTTGAGCATCGGAGATAAAGCCTGAAAGATTTGATGGAATCTTTTCTAATGGCTTGGCCAAATCTAATGGTGGTACAAATAGTTTAATGAAATTTTCAGCTTCAGCAGCTTTAAAGGTGGTCAATGGATCTGCGCTTACTAACGCTCCAAGAATAGAATCAGAAGCTAAGGTATCGACCTTAATGGAGGTGAGGGGAATTCTCGGGGGAGCTACCGAGGGAGTCTCGGCTGATGGTATTTCAATTTTTTTAACTTTCTTAGCTGTGCTACCACCGGGAATTTCGGGCAGCTGAGCAGCAGGAGAGGGTGCTGCAGCGGGCTTTCCGACTAGATCGGATATATATTTGGATGGATTATCAGAGAATAGATATTCTACAACCTGATCCTGACGAGCTCCATCAGTTATGCCATTTTTTGTTAAATGTTCTTTTATTATTTTAGTTACCTGATCCATTCTTTCGTCAGTAGATACTCCGGGATTCATGCTTTCATCGAGAGCAGCTCTAATATCATCCGAAGGAAATCCCTTAAGAACCTGCTGTAGTTTACTTTTTGATGCAGCCGGAGGAGTCACATCAAGTGGAAGTCCCTCAAATAAATTTAAAAGAGCAGATTGAGCCGCTCTTGCTGCATTAGGATCTGCTGAACCGGGCATTACAATATTGCCCCTTTGAGTGGCGGCACTAGGAAGGTCCGCTCCTCCTAGTAGCTTTCCAATAAGGGAAGAGCTGGAAGCACCAGCGGCAATCTTTTCTAAGCTCTGTCTTTTTTCTGCAAAAGATTTAATAATTTCTACATAATTATCAAAAACTTGTGAATCAGAAGATTTCGTCAGTCGCATGTAATCTCTACCTCATTGAGCTCATCTATAGTTCTTTCAATATCATATGCTACTCTATATTCGCCTTCAGATATAGCTTTTTTTGCCATTTTTAAAAGCTCATTAATTATTTCTTCTTTTGCCTTTATGGTCATTTTATCTACATCTTCAATGCTCTCATCATCCGAGAGGTCTTCGCCATCATCTGCAAGATTCTTTAGTTTCTGAACAGTGGTGTCGAGCTTTCTATTGAATTCGTCTAACTTTTTAGTGCCCTCAGTTATATCTTGTGTTATAGGCTTTTGTTGAGCAATTTTATCATTTAGGATAGAAGCTCTTTGAAGGTTTTCGATTATATTCTTTTCGAATTCCTGCATCACTTCGCTACCATTAAAATGGCTAAGATCTTCCTTGCTCCAGTTTGACATTTTTTCTCCCATAATCATGAATTGTTTAAAAATTAGTAGTTATAGCAACATAAATTCTATTGTGCCAATAGTAGCAGATGGAGGACCTGTACAAACTGCAACGCCAGGGTGACTTTCTGTTGGCTGCTTGGATGTTAACTTTCCATCTAATCCAATATATAGGGTTGCGTTCAAAGGATAGATTTGAGTGGTATCAAACTGATCCGTTGCATAAATTCCTCGTTGATAATGAACGGTTATTCTGCCAGAGCCTAAGGTTGTATCGTCACCTGGCTTTCCGGCTATACGATAGATGTAGTTGACAATAATTCTAAAACTATCATTTACAGAATCACCATCATCATCGTGATTTAGCTCTGTACCGGCCGGAACAGTAATGACGCCATTAACTGGGTTTAAAATAACAGAAATAGTAGATGTAAAGCTGTCAGTAATAATACTGGGATATTCTAAGACTCCTGTTACATCAGTGGAGCTTACTCTTTTTCCATTTCCATCTATCTCAGATGCTTGAACTGGAATTATTACAATTTCATCAATTTGAGGTTTGGTAAAGGCAGTAGTTCTAACGTCATCTATGATTCCAAGCGGAGCAGTTCCATCGCTCACACTTGCAACTATATCATTTCCAATTAAGCCCAACTGAGCAAACATGCCTGGCTCAAACTCAGCGGTAGGATCTACCGGTAAGCTTAATGGCATTGCGTTGCCTGAGTGAATTACTTTGAGCAATTTTTCTCCAAAAATATAAAGGGAGAGAATTTACTTCTCTCCCTCTATTTTACTATTAATAGGATAAAATCAAGTAATCTTATTAAGAGTTGCTTTGACTAAATCCGAAGCAAAAAAATCACCAGAATTTTCAAAATCAGATGCCATCTTTTCTAGAGATGATACGATCTGATTCTTTTGAAATGCTTCCTTTCTAAAATCTGACTCGATACTTGATGCAGTTGCCCTAACGACATCGGCTGCAAAAGTCTCACCTTTAGAAGCTAAACTGGCAGATATTTTACCCAAGCCTTCCATGATTCTTTTTGCATTTTGATCATAACTAAATGATGCCATAGATAAGTGTTCTTCTATGGCACCATCTAATGCTGTTTCTTCTGAATCAGAAGTTTCATCTTCTTTTATAAATAAATCAGAAAGTTCATCATCACTTAAGCTAGAGATTGAAAAATCTGCTTCAAATTCTTTTTCAGAATCCTCTACGGAATCATGGGAAACTTGGGCCTGAGCAATTTTTTGAATCTTTGCTTGACCCATGAGTCTTGAAAACTCATGGGCTATTGCATCTTGATTTCTCAGACCCATAGTAACCTCAGTCCCACATCTTAGAGAGGGTGTTAGCAGAGACTAGACCGGCAGAAGTTGCTGGAGCGTCTGTTTCAACGCCAACGTTGATACCACCGAGGTCCGAAGCGACCTTTACATTTCCTACTGGATTTGCATTGGCAATGCTTCTCTTGAATGCTTCAAATGCCTTATCATCAAAGCTCATGATATCATCAACTTGTCTGTCTAGAGCAGTCTTAACTCTGGGGAGCAGACCCTTTCTTTGCATCTCAAGTCCAATATCATATGCTCTTCTGAGTTTGATTCTGAATGCTTCTCTTTCTTCTTCTGCTTTCTTAGCGGCCATTTTGTGCTTGAGAGAATCTGCAACATCATCTGCCGAATGAGCATGAACCATTGCATCATCACCTTCGTCTGCGTGATGAACCATTGCATCATCACCTTCGTCTGCGTGATGAACCATTGCGTCATCATCTGCATCGCAATCAACACAGTCTTCTGCATATCCAATGCCCATAGCAACGTCCATAGGATCGTGCTCTCCGGCCTTCTTTTTCATTGCAGGCTTAGCTGCTGGTTTGGCTGCTGGTTTGGCTGCTGGCTTTTTGGCCTTGGCCTTTGGAGCCTCGTCTTCTTCTTCTTCCTCTTCTTCTTCGACAACTGGAGCTTTCTTTTTGGCTGCAGTTTTTTCGACTGCGGCTAGAATAGCTTCTCTTTCTGCCCTTCTAGCTTCTTTGAGAAGAACTTCTCTACGTTGACGACGAAGGTCCATTGCCTCTGCAACTAGATCTGAAACATCGTCATCTGCATTGCTATCTAGGAGGTCTGCCTCTGCAGCACCCTCTAGCATGCCATCTTCCATATCATCATCGAGGTCGTCCCAGGATTCGTCAGAGTGGCCATCATGCATAGCTTGTTTTACGAGGCTTGCAACTCTTACTAGTGAGGTAGCTTCACCGACGAGGGTATCGGCTTCTCTTACAGCTTCAGCGGCCAACTTCTTGAACTCAACTCTTTGTGCTGATGATAGTCTGGAAATATTATCAAATGTTTCTGCAACCATCGAAAGCTCGTCAGCAGAGTTATCAAGCTTTGCAAATGCAACTTTGAGATCATGGTAAACTCTTGAGGATAGGGCCTCTAGACCGCCAACCTCTGTTTCCTCTTTTTCTTTTCCTTTTCCGGTGAAAACATTTACATCAACATCGGCCATTCTTTGATCCTTAAGATCATCGACAAGGCTTCTTACCTCGGAGAGAAGTCCTTCCATTGTGGTGATGCGATCGTCAATTTCTGCTGCAGGATCTTTCTCCTCTGGACCTTCTGCACCTTTTTCTGCCTCTGGAGCTGCGGGAGCAGGTAGGGCTGGTGCAACTTCTGGAGCAGGAGCGCCCATATCTGGAAGCTCTGGGGGTGCTGCCTGAGCTGATTTTAGAAGTCCTTTTACGGTATTGAGTCCGCTAGCTCTGATTTCGCGGCAAACCTCTTGGCCATATTCTCTGCTTCTAATCCAATCCCAATTGTCATTGAGTTCTTTTCCGAAGATTTCTCCTGCAGTAGCCTTGATAACTAGTTTGTCACCAGAGAAAACCTCGAAAGTGGATGCGGACTTGCTGATTCTACCATCAGAGGTCTTCTTGACAGTGAATCTGGTGGAGAGAGCTGGGCCAGTGTAAGCTTGCTTGTGTAGTCCACGCTTTGCTTCTTCGGCACGAGAAAGTTTCTCTTTCATTTCTGCATCACCGGGGAAGAGACCATCGTCTCCGCCCATGCTCTTATCTTGATGCATTTGCTTATCGTGGTCAAAGGAGAATGGCTCAGACTTGAAGGTCTTAGGCTCTCTCTCGCCCTCTGCTCCACCCTGCATGTAAGCTTGCCTTCTGATTCTTCTCTCGTTTAGTTCGGCACGAGAAAGCTTCTCTTTGACTTGCTCATCGCCAGGGAACATACCGGCATCACCGCCCATGCTCTTGTCTTGGTGCATTTGCTTATCGTGATCAAATGAGAAGGTCTCAGATTTGAAGGTTTTGGGTTCTGCTGCACCTTCGGCACCACCTTGCATGTAAGCAATGCGACGACGGAGTTGAGCTCTTTTCTTTAGGTTTGCTTCGTTCATTATATCCTCCACTAGGTTATTTAACGAATTATGGTTAAGATTTGTATCCATCATTCTTTGCTTACTAGCAGCAAATGTGGTTCTGATTTCTTCAGAGGTTGTTGGTTGGGGGTTTAAAGGATCAATTGGATTACCAAAAGAGTCCGGCTCTTGGGCAGCCGATTCTCCACTTTGCACATCAGCGGGAACGCCGCTTAAGGTGCCAATTCCACCGTGATGAGCGGAGGAAAATGGATGCTCAAGACCAGAGAGCCCTCCGCCTACAGTTGTTTCTGTAGATGTAAGGGTTGGAGATTGACTAACTTGACTTCTAGATACTTGTACTTCATCAGTAATTTTACTTACCAAGGAAGCCAAAGTTTTCCGATCTTTCTCAGAAAGGTCTTCATTGTTAAGAGCTTGTAACATATTTAGTAAATTTCCACCAGTCGTTGCAGCTTTTGTGGCATCTTCAAGGTCAGCCTTTTTGACTAAACCATTGTTTTCCAAGAAAGATCTTACAATCCTTCTTCTCTGAGGAATTGAGCAACCCTCATCTCCACAGGCTGTTTTCATGATTCCGTCAAGATGCTGAGCTTGCTGTGCACTCAATTTGCCCAACATATGATCGACATCTTCAACGCCAGTGCTAATGAATTCATCTCTATAAGTTTTTAGAGAAGCAATGCATCTAAGGAGAACTGCTCCAGGCTCTGCAGGCTGAACAACCAAGCTGTATTCGATAGGCTTAAGACCAACATTGATTTCGCCATGAGCGGTTCTGGTTATAACATGTTTGCAGTATTCATTTTGAGTTCTGGCCTTGTTTCCACACTCAGAGCAAATAGAAGTCTCTACTGCAGTACCCATGGAGCCATATCTTACAGTGCCGCTCACAACCTTTCTGGCTAGATCGGGATAATTTACTTTATCTAAAGCGCAAAGTCCAACAACTTGTTTGAACTTTTCATCATAGTGTGTATCGATAATAATGCCCCTGATACCGTCCACGGATGATGACTCATGATCTCTGCAGAGTGGCATACCAACCCATTTGGCGGTAGCAATCTTTAATTCTGACTCAGGAAAGATATCGCCATTATTATTTTTATGTGGCTTAACATTTCCGTGCCATCTCCAATTTTCGTCAAAAAAGCCCCAAGCATCTTCGCCATTAGCTAGCTTTTTAATCTTACCAGAATCATCTAGAATTGCAGACTCTGCTGCCTTTAGGAAAATGATAGAAAAATATAGAAAGTCATCAGACTTTGGAGCTAAAACTTTTAGATTTTTTGCAACCTTATTAAATTTAGAAATAATTTCAGGGTCAGCGGTAATTCTATCTTCAGAAAGGGTTTCCAATTCAACGTCGGGTGAGGAGCCTATTTTTTTAAACATATAATCATCCTATTATCTATTCTATTTAAGATATTACTTTTTTTAAAATTTGTGTAATTTTTATGCTTTTAAAATTACGATTTATTCTTCTTTTTCATAGTTAATTAAGGCCTTAACCCGTCTGTCTTCAGAGTCTTTATCAAGATAAAGTGTGTTAAAATCTTGATTTTCATTATCTTTTTTATCTAAAGTGCTTTCAATAGAATTATCTCTAGATTCTTTGATTATGATTTTTTTTGTAGCATCTCCAAATTTTATAAACATTTTAATCTCCTATTAAAACTTTTACACCTAAAATATCAGTATTTATAAATTTTTTAATTCTTTCTATAGTATTTGAAAAATCTTCAAACAAATTATTAAATTCATTAGTTTTAGAGCCAAGTTTATCAAAAAAGTCTGGCATGTCAATTGTGTTGATTAATTCAAAAATTGCCTTGGCACCTTCAGATACTGCCTTACTTGCGTCAGCAACGCTAGAAATAATCTCGTCCGTATAAGATATATCCTTGATTGTATTCATAATTTTTATACCATCTCGTACAGAAACCAGCGATTTAACTAATATTTCCGAATTTCTCTTACAAGACTCTTGATATTGCCCCTTGCTATTTTCGATAACTTCAGGTTGACCAGCAACTTTTTGATAAACATTTCTGTTTTGTTCAAAGTTTTTGATTAACTTTTTGCATTCTTCTATGGAACTAGTGAATAGATCTAGAGCTTTTTTGGCATTTATTTTAACTTCATCCGGAACTGGAATTCCAGCTTTTTTAGACATTAAAAATTCTGTATTAGCAACCTTATATCTAGAAAGTATGGCTGAAGTTTTTTGATTAATTGATTTGCAAGAATTAGGAATATAAAAGAAATCAAAATCTGGAACAGATTCTCCAAAAGCATTTCTCAGAAGATGTGCAGTCAAAAATCTGCTAGGATTTCTGGACGATAGAAATATGATCTTATTAAAATTTATAGAAGCATTTTTTACATTTTCTTTTAATTCATTTACAATAGGAATAGAATCATACATATTTAAAGCATATTTATTTTCAAATTTTAAATATGTTTTATATTCTAAATAGTCCAAAAGATTCATATTAATAAAATCATTTGATATTTTTATCATATCATTAGTAAACGATATTGATGTTCTTCCATCATTGCTTATTCTTGCTAATCTAATATTAGAGTCAAAAAAAGAATCAAAATCACAAAAAATATTATTATCTTCTGTATTTATTTTTTGATTTTTAATTTTTTTATTAACTACAAAATATTCAGAATTTGCATATTTATAGATACCAGATTCTAAGTTAGAAGAATATTTAATATAAGAAGATAAATTATTTATATCAAATGCAGACTTGTTAAAGGAAGTGTTGATAAAAGCATAGTCACCAACTGATATCCCTAGGGAGTCAGACATTCCTCCGTTTATTTCTAGCACATTTAAAACATCACTACAAGAAAATAACTCCAAACTTCCGGGCTTAATATTTTTTGATATCTTCTTAATTTTAAAATTCTCATCTATAAAAACAATATCGATTGGAAAAGCCACCTTACCCATATGATAAGTAACCGATTCTGGTTTGTCGTATTTAAATATAAGACCAAAGTCCTGAGGAAGATGATCATACACTTGAAGTCCAGCAACTTTATCTGGCCATGATTCGGCAACCTTACACTTAATTATTGCCTGAGTAGAATTGTCTGAGGCTTTGCAAATTTTTGCTATAGATATTTCTGAAAATTCATCTTTTAAGAGATCATAAATATAAGCATTATTTATATTTTTAGACCAGGAAATTTTATATCCATTATTTGTTAGATCATTAGAAATATCATCTGCAGATACAACAAATCCAGATGCATAAGGTTTTAACTGGCTAAAGATATTTTTTAAAATAAAACTCTTATCGGAATAAGAGGATAAATTTATAAAAAATCCATCAAATTCTTGGTTAAAATTATGATATTTTAAATCACTATTTTCATTGTATATTGATGATTTTTTATTTATCTTTAAATTGTTTAAAGAATATATATTTATTCCAGATAAATAAATGCTCTCTAATACATTGGGTGATATATTTCCAACTGATAAAAGATTGGAATTTTTAAGCATTCTAATCTGGATCTGTTTGGCCATAGCTTGAAACTCATTTTGAATATCATCAGAAAAAACATCGTCTACCGGAGATATAATACCAGCCTCATATCCTTCTGGTAATTCTGATTCATCAAATAGATAAAGACCAGGATTAAAGGTTCCCCTTAATTCTTGAGAGTCCTGAGCCATATCCATGGGACCGGAGGTAGGTTCCATGAAGTGTGATTTGTCTTCGGGCACAACTGTTGTTGGCCAAGCTTCCTTTTTCATACCAACCTCTTACTTAATTCCTCAAGAACCGTATTTATAAAATACGGATCTCTACTATTTAAAATATTTCGTACCAAGCTTATGCTCGCACCGATAGCTGCGCCGCCAGGAGCTTTTTTGCTAGATAATTCTAATGGCTGAAGACTTTTAACTCTATTTTTAACATTTACAATAGATTTATCTCTAGACTCTGGAGACATTCGGTTGATCATAACTCTAATAATTTTTTCTAGAACTTCAGCAACATAGACTGGGTTTTGCTCCAATATTTGAGATTCTTTAATAAGGTTGTGTGACATATTGGTTTGCTATCTCCACAGAATGTTGATACGCTATTTTTTCAGACTCTTTTTGGTTTATATTTTGTTTTTTATTTTCAATTAAATAATGATTATAAGTTTTTACAACTTTTTTAATAATTTCTTGACTATTTGGTAAATCTGATTTTACAATTTTAATTAGTAAATTTTTAAAAAACATAGCATAATCATTATCTAATTGCTGGGCAACTTTTACTATTAGAAAGTCAACAAAATCTGCCTCAGCATGCATCCCATCATCGTCCAGCGCATCCCCTAGTGCTCCAAATAATTCTATTAAATCATCGTAATTAAATACCTTACGTTCTTCGCTTTGTAATTTTAAAGGAATATTTCGCTCTTCAACCTCGCTAATGGTAGCAGGCTGAGTTAGCTCTCCCGGCATTGCATATCCTCTTCCGATTCCACCCGTAGAACTGGATGGCATTCCTTCTGAATTAGGCGCAGGAGTAGGAATCTCCCTTACGGCATCCCTTTTGCTAAGTCTCTTATTCAGATAAGAATGTTTATTTATCATTTTTTTACTTTTCCAAAAGTAGAGCTCATTACCTTAGAGGACAAGCTTTTACCTTTTATTTTTTTAGGCTTAAACTTTCTGCCTTTAGAGTCAACCAGGTATCCGTGATGCTTAACTAAATCGGCAGGAGTAAATGAGTGCTTAGAGCCATCCGGACCGACAGCCTCATAGAAAGGCTGAGTCGTCCCAGTCTGCTGGGCTTCTTTTTCAATAAAATCTCTTCTTTTAGACATGTGATTTTCCTTTGTATTATGATGGAGGAGTTGGAAGTGCAGGGGGTGTTTCTGCGCCGCCACCAAGACCGCCAGGGGGTTCTGCCGGAACCCCAGGAAGAGATGGGGCGGCTCCGGCTGCTGGGGCTTCTTGTGATGGAGGTTCTACAATTGCTTTCTCAGAGTCTAAAGAATGAAGTTGAGATAGTTTCATATTTCCTAGAACTTGTTGTTCTTTTGCGAAAATTTGTTCGTCAATCATTTCTTCTCTAATTCTTCTCTTCTCTTCTTCATAGCTTAGACCCAAGCTTCTGTGGAGAGTTTGGACAGATACTTGTTTATTGCCAACAAGGGTTCCTAGGTTTTGAACATAATCACCCATATCATAAAGATTCATATGGTTAAAATCAATAGATGGAACTATAAGTCTCTTTTCTCCATCTTTATATTCAAAGAAATCTTGAATCTCACAAATTGGAGCAAAGATTTTTCTCTCCAACCATTTTTTCATCATATTTCTAAAGATATCATATCTTTGTCTTAAAACTTCTAATCCGATAGAAGAAGAGGCATAAGTATTTCCATGAATAGCTATAAAACCAGCTTTTCTTGTTATAAATACGTGATTTGGAACTTCTACGCAGAAGACTCTTTCATTATTTACCCAATTAATACTTGTAT
>JACCDX011186952.1_pt1 | contig 16701 bp, 15 predicted proteins | sample 7449681 | NCBI WGS metagenome assembly JACCDX01 (sample SAMN15323450, study PRJNA562643) | freshwater metagenome | isolation source: river surface water | place: USA:Blue River Watershed | collected 2017-08-18 | reverse complement strand
ATTGAAACCAATATTTTGTTCATTGTATAAAAATATATAGAAATTAAAAATCAAATGAATTTATAAAATGAATTTATAAAATGAATTTATAAAATGAATTTATTATATGAATTTACTTAATTGATTAACAATAAGAGTAGTTGAACCAAATAATATACCTCCCCATATACTATCAACTAAAACAGATATTAAATTCCATTCACTTAATATAGCCATATTTGTAGTTTCATATACAGTATATATAACTAAACCTAATAATATAGCATCAGTTACACTACCCTCTTTATCTTTTTGTAAAATAAAATAATTTAAACCAAAAACTAAAACAGCATAACATATAATGGCTGGTAATATTCTAAATTTCATTGGAGAATGCTGAACATCTAATACTTGTTGTTTAAAATGAGATGATAGCATTGTTAGATATATACCATCTAATAAAAGTAATATAATTATTGATAATATTATTTTTTTTATATCCATATTATATATTATAATGTGGTGGAAAATTGTTTTAATTATTTTCTTTGCAATAAATGCTATATTTTGGTCTTTATTTCCTCATAGTATTCATTGTAAATTAGCAAATACTTTCTTAAATGTATGTCCCGCTCATGATATTCATTTATCAATTGGTATAATTTCATTTATAATTGCCTTTATTATTGCTCAATATGACTATATTAAAATGAAATTTTAAATTTTATTTTAAATTATATAAAATATTAAATATATTTTATATAATGAGTATTATTAATAGTTTATCTAATATATTAAATAATAATAGAATAGAATGGGATGAATATTTTATAGCGAATGCTCTGTTAATATCACAACGCTCTTCTTGTTCTAGACTTCATGTTGGATGCGTATTAGTTTATAATAATCGTATAATTAGTACTGGTTATAATGGATTTTTACCAGGTGCTTCTCATGTTAGTATTATAAAAACTGAAGGTAATAATAGTCATGAACAAGCAACGGTTCATGCAGAATGTAATGCTATAGCTGATTGTGCAAAAAGAGGTGTATCTACAGCTGGAGCAATTGCTTATATTACACATTATCCATGTATTAATTGCTTTAAAATATTAGTAGCTGCTGGTATAAAAGAAATTAAATATTTACATGATTATAAAAACGATGAAAATATTATAAAATTATTGGAAACACTTAATATTAAAACAAATGAGTTAACTAATCAGAATGATTTTAAAATTAGTAAATTTAATTAATAAATCAAATATTATTATGAATAATATAATTAATTTCGTTTCGCCCTCTTATAATTATCGAGAGTGTATCGTAAATCTAAAGGATTGTGTTCATATTCTTGTTCTAGTTCATGTTCATATTTTCTTTTACGTTCGTATTCTTCTTTTTTAATAGACATGATAAAACCTACACGACCATATGCATGTTCTAGACAACAATTAATGTCACGACAACGTTCAAATTTCCATAGTTTCTCATTTGGACAAAAACTATCTGGAATTACTGATCCTTTTTCAATAAAACCAAGTGAATTTCCAATATTGCGATGATTATGACTGCAATATAATGGAATATGTTTATGGTGGCATTTAGAACCATATTTACACATTTTTTCTAGTTTAATATTAACCGATGAAATATTTCTTTTTAACATTTCATCAGATAAGGGTTCTTTTTTATGAGAGGAAGTATCCTCGGGCAAATTAGATGCAAGTTGATATTTAATAATTCTTTTACTATCATCTCCAATAATGGATGTTTTGTGATGTTTATCATGAATTGATTCATCTAATGTTGCTGATACTGATGATGACGCGGATGCGGATAATGATAATGTTGCGGATGCGGATGCAGATGCTAATGCATCATCATTACCTTCTGTATCTTCCTCTTCTGTATCTTCTTCTTCAATTACAGATAATGATTTAGATAATGCAAATGATACAGATGATGAGGCATCAGTATTAGTAGCTGTATCAGTAGCAGTATCAGTAGCAATATCAGTAGCAGTATCAGTAGCAGAGGATGATTCATCCATATTTAGAGGTATATCTTGTTCTGTTTTATTATGTTCATTAATAGCTAATAAATATTTAGAATAATATTCATATCTACTAATGTTAATTTGAATTAGATGTTTTTTCATTAAACATAAATGATATTCACCCAAAAGAGTTTTTACTTCTTCTTTTAACAAATTAATAGAAATTGTTAATTCTTCTATTAATTTACGTTTATCCTCTTCGGTTGGATATGATTTTAAAAATGCACGTTTATCTAATTCTTCATTTAATAATTCCTTACTAATAATTTTATGACCATATAAATTATATAATTCTTTTTCAGGTATAATAGAAATAGGCAACGATACATCTGGTTCAGTTCTAATTAGAACCATTATATTGGAACATTCACCATTTAAATATTTTTTTATATTTTCTTGAAATAATTTATGATGGTGAATTTTTTTATTTTTCTCTCGCATATTCATTTCAATTTGCCCAAGTTCATAATTGCAAATATTTAAAAGTGAATTATCTTTTTGATAATTATGGGGAAAGTCAACCATACATTCTTTAAATTTATGGTTATCCCGCTCAATATCTTCAGGAGATATATTAAAAGTATCCATGTGGGTATCACTAGACATTTTCAAATGTATTGATATATTATCTATTAATTATTAAAATATCAATTTTTTTATATTAATGACTAAAACAAGGATTTTTATAATATATATTATGTATAGTCATTAATTGACCATAAAACATTAATAATAAAATAAATTGATAAGCTTGTTCTACTGTAATATCATGTTCTTTTCTTTTTTGCATTTCTCTCCATTTAAATGCAGAATTTATCATATCTCTTCTCTTACTTTTATCCATTATTATAATATTTTATATAAATATTATAATATAATAAGCGACATAAATTTTGGTTTTTATGGGAAAAATTGAAAAAAAAAAATAAATATAAGTTTATTAATAATTATTGATATGGCTGTTTCTATTAGTACAGACATTAATACTTACTCTCATTTGGAAAATTTGGAGAGTTTAATTGGCAAAATATCTTTTTCTCACAAAGAACTATGTGCATCATATCTTATTGGTAATCACAGTAAGATTGAACACAAATCGGATATTACTATTATTCATAATGATTATTATTATAGTAGTAATTTTCATAAGAGTCCTATTGTTACTTCTAATCCTGGACGTCGCATTGTTATATTTAGAGAACGCGATGATCTAGAGATAGAAATTACAAAAGACAAAATCAATGTATATAAACGTAAATACATTTGCCCACTTTCAAAAAAAATGGTAGATGGAAATGAATTATTCAGTGTATCTATTGGTTATGCTCTAACTAAATTTGTGGTTCTTCCCAATACACATCATAATAGTAATAAAAAATTACAACCAGTACCATATATTTACTGTGGTTCTCCATTCGCAATTAAGTTTATATTTGACATTATGGATACACGTGATTCCTATCCTCAAGGAATTGATTGTATCAAAGAGATTGGAAATTTACCACAGACTGCTTTAGATAGAATCGCATTCTATTTGGGATGTGATAAAACTAAAGAGAATTATATTCCTACTGATTTCCCATCAAGTTTTTATTCTAAATATAAGGGTTCTGTTCCTAAGAAGTTTTCACAAGCTCAGCTAGAAAAACTTTTTAAATTAGGAATTGTTAATCCTGCTTATGGTGATGAAAAAATGATGCTGAGTGTATCAGATGAAGCATGTGATTTCTATACACATGTATCAGATAAAACATTCTATTTTCATGCATTGGAATCTGATGATATAGAAGATAATCGTTTTAGTACATGGAGGATTACACACCACTTTAATAATTTATGTATGCAAAGGTTTAGAAACAAAAAAGACCGGCTTGAATGGAGAGACAAATGTCTTAAAACTATTTTTACTACTCACCCACTCGCCGATTTATTATAGTTAATTTATTCTAATAAGAATGAAGAATTTTCTTCATTCTTATGGGAAAAATTGATAGAAATATTTATTGAAACCATAACTTTAATATATTAATGTCATACACGATTAACTTTACTGATAATACCTATCAAATTGAGAAGGAAATGAGTGAAGAAGAAGTATATGGTTTTATTCTTTCAAAAGATATTAAAGCTATTCGGTCTATCTTCAAATCCTATCAATATAACGATATTACCAATTTATGCTTATATGACCATCAATTTGCAGACACTGATTATATTGGTAATTATACTACTCTTTCTCATATGTATGGACCTAATCCATTAAATAATACTGACATTCAAGTATTAAATTATTTACAAAAGAAATAAAAAGAGTATAAACTTTTATAATCTTTGATTTATTATTATATTAATGCATAATTAATTACTTCATTTATATTTTCAACTGTTATTACTTTAAAATTATCATCAATTAATGTTGGATTATATTTAATAACATTATTAAAATCAATTAAATTATTCTTTGGGATTAATACCAATAATGCTCCTGCTCTTTTAGCTGCATTTAATTTTTCATCTAATCCACCAATTTCAGTAACTTCACCTCGTAAATTAATCTCACCAGTCATAGCAACAGTATGATTTATTTTTCTATTAGTCAGTCGTGAATAAAATGCTAATGTCATCGCTGCACCTGCTGATGGACCTTCTTTACCAGTACTACCATCCGGGCAATGAATATGAAAACATTCAGGAGTATCATTCCATTTATTCATCCAATACATTTTTAATCCTTCATCTAAAATATTCCAGGCAACTGATAATGCAACCTCAATACTTTCTTTAATTACTTCACCTAATGAACCTGTTGCTTTAATAGTCATACTTTTCTTAGCAGGAATTAATACTGATTCAATTGGTAAAACACCACCTTGGCCTAAACTATTTGCCCATAATCCATTAACCATTCCAATATTATCTTCTTTATGAACAGTTAAATGAATATATTTTGGATTATTTTTAAATAATTCATTAAATAAAACTTCATTAAACATCATATTATCTTTAATACTAATATTAGCAATCTTTGTTTTAGTCAATTTAGCATGATTCAGTTCTCTAAATATTTTATATAATTTTTCTTTTAATTTTCTAACTCCTCCTTCATTTGTATAATTATTAACAATTTTACTAATAATATCATTAGAGATATTTAAAGTTATACCAACATCTTTACAAATACTAGGAATTAAATAATTTGATGCAATATTTAATTTCATACTATGAGATAAATATTTTGTCTCAATTAATGTTATTCTGTCTCTTAAAATATAATTAATTTTATCAGGCTCATTAAATGAAAAAATAAATGTCACCTTAGATAAATCTAAATCAATATCATAAAAATATTTATCACGAAATAATTTATTTTGAACTGGATCAATTAAATGAATTAATAAATTTATTATCTCATCGCCTTTATGACAAGTGCTTACTTTATCTAATTCATCGAAATAAATAATTGGATTCATACATTTTGCATCCATTAAAGCTTGTGCTATACGACCATAAATTGAACCTTCATATGTAAATGAATGACCATCTAGAAAAGCAGAATCTTGAGCTCCTCCTAATGAAATAAAAATAAATGGTCTATCCATTGCTTTAGCAATACCTTCTTTAATTAATGATGATTTACCATTACCAGGACATCCATATATACCAATCACACCGCCTTGACATTCTGGATTACTAATTTGTTGAGCCATAATATGAACTATCTGTTTCTTTGCATTATCATGACCATATACTGCATTATCCATTAATTTTGTTAAATTATTTAAAAATGCAGTAACCTTTGCTGGTTTAATTGATTTTAAATCTAATCCTTTATATTGACCAAATGGTATTTTCATTACATCATTAATCCATTTAATATTTTTAGAACTAGTAAATGAATTTGTAAATATTTTACTTAAAATAAGTTTTTTTGTTGTAATTTTAATATCAGTTTGAAGAATTTTAAATACATATGGCATTTTATTACCATTATCATTAATAATATTTTTTAATTGTTCAATAGATGTTTCTTGTTCTTTCTTATTTAAACCTTTAAAATAATCAACAATTTCAGCTGTATTATTATTATTTTTAGAAATACTTAATAATTCATCTACAAATTTTTTAGTATTACCTGATAATTTCTCAAATTTAATAAACATATCTTCGTCTTCGGTGTCATCTTCACCTTCGGTGTTATCATTATCATCATATGGTTCATAATCCTCATCCTCCTCACCTTCAGTATTATCACCTTCGGTATTATCCTCCCCTTCTGTATTATCACCTTCGGCTTTATTATCTTCGGTTATATTAATATTCTTTTTGCTCATTTTTAATAAAGATAATTTTTGTTTTTTATTAGACACTTTATTTTCTTTCATTAAATCTTTTAAATAATCAATTGTATTAAATTTTTTATTTTTTTCAATAATTTTCATCATATCATTAATAATATCATTATAAACAGCACTATATGCTTTCATAATTAAATTAAATTCCTTGCAATTTGTTTTAACATTTGATATATCTTTTTTTAATAATAATTCTTTAATATTTTTATTACTAATTTTAGAACTATCTATTACTGTTATTAAATTATCAGCACAGTGATATATTAATTCTTTTAATAAAGTATCTTCTTCTTTATAATCTGTTTTACAATCTATTTTTCTTTTTCTAGATATGTTGTTTAAAAATGAATTAATTTTATCTGTATCTATTTTCATATTAATAATCTATCATTTTAATGTTTAAATTAATTAATGATGAATTAATAATAAAATATTTTCCATTTTAATATAATTACAAAATGGGAGTTGAAAGACTATTTTCAAGTTTAAAAAGAGATTATAATTTTATAAATGATGTTAGGGAAAAATTAGACTGTGAACATTTATTAATTGATTTTAATAGTATAGTTCATGTAACATCACAGTTTTTATTAGAAAAATATAAAATACAAAAAGATATAACAAAAGAAATATTTGAAACAAAATTAATTGAAAATGTTATATTATATATTGAAGATTTACTATCAACTGTATTTCATAAAGATCATATATTAACATTAACTATATGTATTGATGGAGTTCCTACAATGAGTAAAATATTTGAACAAAAAAAAAGAAGATATATGGGTGATTTATTAACTCATTTAAATTCTCATCCTAGTTCATTTTCATGGTCTCGTAATAATATAAGTCCTGGAACTGATTTTATGAAGAATTTAATGACATATATGAATAGTAGTATTTTTGAAGAAAGAATAAAAAAAATATGTTTATCACTAAAACATTTAATAATTTCAGGAATAGATGATGTAGGAGAGGGAGAAATAAAAATACTTCATTATATAGATAAATTTATAAAAACAAAATATAAAAATGATAATTATGTGGTGTATTCTCCTGATTCTGATGTTATTATATTATTATTAATGACTGATATAAATGTTTTAATGTTAAGATATGATCAACAAAAATCAACAGAAGAAATGCCTACTTATAGCACTGTTGATATTAATAAATTTAAAAATATATTATATGAATATGTATCAAATAAAATGAAAAAAGAAGTTAGTAAAAAAAATATCATAATGGATATAGTATTTATTTTAACTGTATTTGGAGATGATTTTTTACCAAAGTTAGAAACAGTTAGAGTTAATACAGATATATTATTATTGATGGATCATTATGCATTAATCATATTAACGTATGGCTATATATTAAAAGAAAAACATTCAAAATATGAAATAAATATAGAAAACTTTTATCAATTCTTATTATTATTACAAAAAAAAGAAGATTATTTTTTGAAAAGAAATGCTCGTTATCATGTTATATCAAATTATAATAGAATAGCAAGTGATATAGTTGGCTATAATATGAATTTAATAAGAGAATATATTGTAGAATATTTATGGAAATTTATTTATTATAATAAACCAAAAGAAGTATCTATAACTCCAATTAATGCACATAAATATATATCATTAGATGAATTGAATGAATTTATGAATAATCCTGAACCAAAATTAAATATGAGTAAATTTACCAATATGGAATTTAAACATCATATGTTATGGGATAAAATGATGGATATAATAAATAACTATTATATTGAAATATTAAGTAATATAAATGGACAAAAAATGACTGAATTATCAATATATCCAAATCAACTATATTATATACAATCTTTACCTAATCAATTATTAAAAGATATAATTATATATTTTTATCAAACTTATGAATTACCAATATTAGTACCATTAAAAACAAGCCATGAAAAAATATTATTAAATAGATATTATTCAGATGATAAACCACATAATATAAGACTAGGTAAATTAATGAATGTAGAAAAGGAATTATATAAAATAGAGAATAAATTGGATAAATATTTTAAAATATTAAATCCAAAAGATATATTTTATTATAATATTTATTTTAAAAATGAAATTGATTACAGTTTATATTATAAAATCCATTTTCCACATCAAACAATTAATACTATAGTTAATGATTATATTATTGGATTTAATTGGGTAGTTAATTATTATCATAATACTAATCCTGATTATAATTATATTGATATGATGTGGTATTATAGACATAATCGTTCTCCATTGTTAAAAGATATTGTTAAAATGAATTATGAACAATTCACTAAATTATTAACTATGAGATTAAAAACAGTTATACCAATTAATAAATATATGAAACCATTAGAACATTTAGTATTTGTATCACCATTTAATATAAATGATAATATTGATTTGAATGAACAATTAATAAAATTAATGGGAGAAGAAAAAATAGATAAAATTAAATTAATAAATAAATTTATTTTATCGCATAAAAAATATTATTATGAATTAAATAAAATTTATGAGAATATGAAACATGAAAGATTAATAGATTGTTCAGGTTCTATATTTATATCAAAATGCCATTTATTATTTATGGAAAATTATATTAATATGAATGATTTTTTAATAGATTTTAGAAAATATATTATATAATATTATTATATAATATTATTATAATATGAGTAATGAGGAAATACATTTGCAAATTCAAGAATTATTAGAAAATAATAAATTGGATGATTTAAAAAGGTTTATAAATAGAAGACAGTGCTTAAATTGTTGTAATATATATTTAATATATTTATTTCATTTTATTCAATCAGCTGGTATTTTAACAACAACTATAGCAACAGGTTATAATATGAAACCATTGATATGGGTTGGAGTTGGCTTAAGTGTTGCAGCTAGTTTTATTCATGTTATAGAACAAACAAATAATAATATATCAAAAAAAATTATGAAAAATATAGAAGCTATAAAAGATAATACTTATGTGGATGAAGGTTTAATGGTAGATGATAATAAAGACAAAAAATCAAATAATAATCAGGAATAAATTAACATAAATATTTGTCTAAAAATTGTAATTTATTTTCTATTTTCATTTTAACTAAACCATATTTACTTACTAATAATTTTTCTAATTTAGTAATATCACATTTTTTCATAGTTATATTATCTATTTTATTAATAGGTGGATTCATAAAATAATCTTTATAAATATTATAATCAGACATATCAGGAATTCTAATATTATCTTGTTTCATTAATTTTAAAGTATCCGGTATATTTTTATTTTTACTAAAATATTTATAAATAACTTCTGGTTTTAAATCATGTAATCTATCACAATAATCACAACCAAATAATATACATAATTCAACAAATTGTTCATAATTTAATTTTAATATATCTAATACTTCTTCCATTAATATCATAATATTATCTTTATTATATGATGTTAAATTACGATAAATTTTATTAGCTCCAAATGTCATAATATCCATATCTTCAGTTAATACACCATCTGCAATACCTGATTTAACTAATTCAGCACATTGACTATCTGCTTCTTCAGGTGCTATAATATAAGGAATACCCATAAGTTCTAATAATTCAATACAATCATCTATTTGTGTTTTAGTAATATTAACTGTTCTTTTAAAATATTTAATTTTTTCTTTATCATTTAAATTATCATTTTCATTTAATTTTTCATATGCTTTTTTTTTAATTTCTTTTCTATTATTAATAATTTTATTTTTAAATTCTGGCGGTTTTCCATCAAATACATAAATTGGAATAATATTCATTTTTAATAAATGAATAGTTTTATTAAATAATCCTAAAATATGTGAAGTAATATCACCTTGATTATTAATCATATCTGCACCTGAATTTCTAATAGCTATAATAACTTGATATAATAAAATACTTATATCAATTGCAATCATTTTATGATTAAAATTATCACTTTCTATTTTATGTATAATATTTGGATAATTTGTATTTAAAAATTTTAACATATTTTTAATACCCATATTAGGTTTAATAATATATTATAATATTGTTTTATATAATATTATAAAAAATAATATAATAATATTATGTATAATATATTATCTATAATATATTATATGTCATACAGTATTATAGCCCCACAAGCATTAGTTGGTATTCCTTTACCTACTAGTGATGAAATAAGTGACCCAATGGAATTTATGAAATATGTTGTTAAACGTCATAATATAATGGAAGGAATTAAGCGCACTAATTTCTTTCTTAATACTCAAGAACCAGGTCTTATTTTTCAAACACCTGATGGCTCTAGATTTGTAGGTGCTGCTAAATTAAATGGTAAACATGTTCATATGAGTGCAAGAAGAGTTCCTTCTTATGTTAATTCATTTAATCATCCATATATTCGTAGTTTACCACCACCATATGGAACTATTTTAATGGGAGTAAATGATGGAACATTTGGTCCAACTGCAGTGATTGGTCCAGGTGGTGCTATTGGAAAAATTAGACCAATTGAAACAGATGGAAGAATGCCTATAGCAGCAATATCATCATTTGGAGTAAGAAATTATGTTCCTATAAATATAGGCACTCCTGTTTCTGGTTCTATTGCAGCAATTGCGCCATTCGCAGGTGGTTTACCTGTTCCTATTAGTCCTTTAATGCCTGGATTAATTGGTATAAATATAAATAGAAAAGATGATATTGAAAGATTATCAAAACTACTTAAAACTAGAATGGAAGAATTAGAAGGAGCACTTAAAGGTTCAGATGCAGATCGTATTAATAGATTAAGAGAAGAAATAACTAAATTAGTTGAAAGATTAGAAGCAGCGACGGCAAAATTAGCGGAGGCAAAAGCAAAAGCTGGTAAAGTTATACCCCCCAAACCTACAACATCAGTTTCCACATCAACCACACCAGCACCATCAGCTCCACCAGCAAAAACAACCACAACAGCACCAGCACCAGCACCAGCACCAGCACCAGCACCAGCACCACCAGCATCGAGTCCAACAATATTTGAAAGAGCAAAAGACGCATTAGAAATTGCAACAAAGGTATTAATGCCATAATAAATATTAATTTAATTTAATCTAATAGATATAGTTGCAGGAGCATATATTTTATTACAATCTATCATATTATTATGTATTGATAATATGACATGATTATTTATTTTCATACCAACTTCAATACTTCCATTTTTTAGAAATCCAAATAATATTTCACCAACAAATGGAATATTTGTTTTTTTTATAATATTAAATTCAAGATTATTATTATGATTAATATTATTAATAATATTCCCAGTCATATTATCATTAACATAATTCATTAATTCATCTATATTATTAATATTATTATTAATTGGTTCTGTTATAATTAAATTAAAATCAATTAATTTTTTTATTTTAGTAATATAATTTTTGGTTATATTATCCTTTTCAAAAAATAGATATTTTTCATTATTAAAAATTATACTATTATAAAATAAGTCTTTACCTTTTTTATAATTTGGAATAATATTACTCAAATTATTTGAAATATGATTTATATACAATATTCTATATTCATTAATATATTGATAATTTTTTTTTATGGTTACATCTAACCATAATAAATTATAAATTCTATTTATTTTAATATTATCAATATATGAATTACAATTATTAACCATAATTTTTAACATATCTAAACTATAATCAATATTTTCTTGACTAAAATTAGTATAAATAGTTCCATCATCACAAATACCTAAATAATAATGACATATACCATTTCCTTCATTAATTCTCCAATTCATCTGTGCACTTAAATGATTTATTTTGGAATCAGATAAATTAAAAAAATATCTTTTATATTCAATATTCCCTTCTTCTATTTCACTTGGAGCCACTTGCATATTATTATTATAATTATTTAATGTTTATAATATTAATGTTGAGTTTCAGTATATTTTATTTCTAGATATTTTCCTTTATATTTATAATATTTTCTTTTTAATTTAGATATTGTTTCATTATCATTTGTATCTGATGATATACTTACATTTATATTATCTTCATTTGTTATATCTCTTGCCATAAATCCTAAATTAATATTTTTATTTTTAAAAATATCTTTGAATTTAATATTAATTCTATCATTAAATAAAATTAATTTTTGATTAGATTTTAATAAATATAATAATTTTTTATAATAAGTATCTTGCATATTTTGATTATTAATTTTAGAATAATAATATAATACCTTTGATAAATTTAAATAATCATTATTATCTAATGAAATCATATTACTAAATATTTTCATTATATGTTCCTTAAATGATATAATCCATATATAAAAGTCCTCTTCTTTTTTCAAATAATTAAACATCAATATTGGTTCTATTATAATTTTTTTTAATCTATTATCCATATTAAATGTATGATACTTATTTAATTTACCATCAATTAAAAGTAAATCACAGCATGTATCTTTTAATCCAACAACATATTTAACAGCTGTTAATTGTTTTGATATAGTATTCCATGATAAGTTATTTAATATATGTAAAATCATTACATTGCTAATAAATTTATGCTTAACGACTGATAAATTAATACCTTTAAAAATATTAAAAGTATCATTAAATAAAAGTATTTTTATTATTTGATATAATAAAGTATCAGTATATATTTTTGAATTATATATTAAATTAAATTCATTATTACTTAATGATTTATATAATTTAATTAAAAACAATAATATAATCTTTAATTTATGATTAAAATTAATATTTAATATATTATCACTAAATGTTAATGAATAAAATAATATTTTAGCAAAATGTTCATTTAATGTTTTTTTATCATAATTAATTGGATAAGAATAATTATTAATCAATTCAGTCCATATTTTTTCATCAAATGTTTTTGATAACTCTATAAATTTTTCAAATGATATATCATTTGATATACATAATATTAATTCATTTTCTTTTAATATATTAATATATCCATCTTTCTTATTATTAATTACATTAGTCATCAAATATGTAATATGTGGTTTCTTTTTATATAAAACTTTTGAAACTAATTCGAATATTAAATTAAAATTATTAATTAATAATAAATTAAAAAGATTATCTATTTTAATATTATTTTTAAACTTTGATGGATATAATAAAATATTTTTATGGTTATCTTTATGATTATCAATAAAAATTTTTAATAATTTCTTATCTTTTTCAATAAAATAAAATCTTTTTTTTCTAATATTAATATTATTAATATTATTAATATTTTCTATATGTTCTTCAATAGTGGTATAGTTTCCATAAAATGATATTTTAATTTGTTTTATTATATTAATAATCTGTAATATTTTACTTGTAGCTAATTCATCATTATTATTTATAATAATAGAAAAACAAAAATTAATGTATCTTACAATTCTGTAATAACAAGTATGAATAATATTTTCTATATTATTTTCATTATATTCATTATGTAATTTTAATATATTAAATAAATTACCAATATTAGTATTATTATAATATTTATATGAAGTCTTTTTAATTTTATTTATTTCAATTAATAATAATGAAATAAAATCCATGTCATTTTTAGATGATAATGAATTAAATATAAAAAAATGATCACATAATAATTCATCTTTAATAATAAAAAAAGTTAATGGAAAACATATAGGTATAGTATTAATACCATATGAAGAACAACATAATACGATATCATATATATTATTATTATTTGGTTTAATTATAATAGTATTATTATTAAATTCTATATTAAATAAAACATGAATACATTTATCATATAATTTTACGGGCAAAAGTATCATTATAATAAATTAACTTTTATAACCTTATATTAATTACTTTGAGCTACTAATTTATAAACCAGTTTTTTATATTCTTCTGGATTATCTTTCCATAAAACAGAATAAGTTACATTAGCAGGTGATTCAAAATTAGGGTCTGATAACATAGATATAATACTTATCATAATACTATCAACTCCATGAGAAGGATTCCATCTTTCTACATCATTTTCATAGCCCCATGAATCACTACCTTCATGTAATATAGAAATACATACATCTCCATTATTATGAACATTTGGATGAATAATATTAATAAAATTTACTTTAGGAGCTCTAATAGGATAATCTTCTTTAAATATAATATTACCTTTGAATATACCACCTTCATAGATTGTATCATTTGGACCAATTATACTAAATGACCAATTTAAAAAATTTTCCTCTGAGGGAGATACTGAATAATAATAATTTGGGTCTTTCTTAATAGTCTTATATTCATTCATTAAACGTTTTAACGCCATTGATTATTAATATATATAAATTAATAAAATCTATTAATATCAATTTTTCTAATTAAAATGAAGAATTTTCTTCATTTTAATGGGAACTGTTAATAGGGAGAGTTATGATTTACTAAGTAAATCATAACGCCCTATCATAACCTTTGGTTATTTTTATAAAAAAATATACTTACTAGTTTATAACAATCAATTAAGATTAATTGGTTGTTGTTGTAGTAGTAGTTGTTGTTGTTGTTGTTGTTGTTTTCAAAGACTTTAGTTTAAAGCTCATTCGCCACGGCAAGGCAGTCTTTGTTGAATGAGGAATAAGTTACTAAATCTAGTTGTGAAATAAATAATGAATGAAAAACCACCGCGTCCCGCGCAATGGTGTCAGGAAATAAAAATGAAAAACCACCGCGCCCACGCCAGCGCAATGGTGTCAGGAAAAAGAGGAGGGGTTATTAGCGCTTGCGGTAATCGCGGCTCTTGTCGCCGCCCTTGTCGCCGCGCTTGTCGCCGCCCTTGTCGCCGCCCTTGCTTTTGAAGAAAGACTTGAACTCCAAGTATTCCTCAAACATCTTCTTGGCGTCGTCGTCGTCCGAGCTGTCGTCGTCCGAGCTGTCCTCGTCCGAGCTGTCGTCGTCCGAGCTGTCCTCCTTCTTGGCCTTGGCAGTCTTGGCAGTCTTGGCAGTCTTGGCAGCCTTAGCCACCTTCTTGGCCGCAGCCTTAGCCTTGTCAGCCTTGACTTTGGCGACCTCTTTCTGCCAGTCCTCGAACGCCTCGCGACGCTTGCGGGGCGAGATGTTCTTGTGGGCAAAGATGCATTCCTTATCAGTGCAAATACCTTTCGCGTCATACTTGCACCAAATGCCCTCGCCCTCGTCCTTGCCCTCGCGGGAGAAACGCCACTCCTCGTCGGCGTCCTTGGACTTGGGGTCAGCCGCGCCCGCAGCTTCACCCTTGGACGTGCCCTTCTTGCCGCTCTTGTCGCCCTTCTTGGACTTGGGTTCAGCCGCGGCAGCTTCGCCCTTCTTGTCGCCCTTGGATTTGCGTTCCTTGGACTTGGGGTCAGCCGCGGCAGCCGCGGCAGCTTCGCCCTTCTTGCCGCCCTTCTTGGACTTGGGGTCAGCCGCGGCAGCTTCGCCCTTCTTGTCGCTCTTGTCGCTCTTCTTGGACTTGGGGTCAGCCGCGGCAGCTTCGCCCTTCTTGCCGCCCTTCTTGGACTTGGAAATATCCATCCCGGCCGCCTTCATTCGCCCCTTGATTTCGTACAAGTCCGCGAGAGCCTCGGCCACGTCCGTCTCGCTCTCTTGAAGGGTGAGTTTCCATGTCGCTAATTCGACAAGACCCGTGGGAGGGGTAGTGGTCTTGTGCGCACTGCGTGCCGCAACAGCCCGCTCATGGACCTTCTCAGCAGCTTCCAATTCCGCGAGAAGGAGGAGGTGTTCTGTCGTTGGGGTTAAGCGGGTGATTTCGCGTTGCAATCCGATTATTTGCGCGTTGATTTCATCGCGCAGCTCCTGAGAGGCTTTAATACGAACTTCGTATTTTTTACGCGCGCGTTCGCACGCAACCCCTTCTAAAAGCTTTGCATTCGTTGCAATGACCACTTCGTGTTTCAGGACAATTATGTTCAGCCTCTCAATTTGCGCCTTCAAAAGCCGAACTTCCTCGCTCTCGGGCGCAGCCTCCGCACCCGCAGAGGCCACCGCGGGCTCGTCAGGCGCATCATGAAACGCGTCCTCCTCAGCCGCAGCCGCACCCGCAGCCGCAGCCTTCTTGGCCGCCTTAGCCGCCTTCTTGGCCGCAGCCTTCTCAGCCGCAGCCTTCTCAGCCGCAGCCTTCTCAGCCGCCTCCTTAGCCGCAGCCTCCTTGGCCGCGGCCAAAGCCGCCCGGGCCTCAGCCTTCTTTGCGGCGGCCACTTTAGCCGCAGCCAT
>JACCDX010410933.1_pt1 | contig 16705 bp, 10 predicted proteins | sample 7449681 | NCBI WGS metagenome assembly JACCDX01 (sample SAMN15323450, study PRJNA562643) | freshwater metagenome | isolation source: river surface water | place: USA:Blue River Watershed | collected 2017-08-18 | reverse complement strand
GACACTGGAATTACATTCTGACCTTGTGCACCTATAATAACATTTCCAGGAATTTGACCATAAGAACCAGCTTGATCAAGTGTTCTACTAAATTGTGCATTAGTTGAACCAACTACACTATTAACATACTCAGTTGCACCTGCACCACCCCTATGTCTTCTGCTTCTATGTCTTCGACTTCTATGTCTTGCCATTATATAAATAAAGAAGATTAAAAAATACATAAATTCCTAAAAACATCCGCATAATCAAATAATTTTGTTTACTATTTCTTTATTACGTATTATTAACACTAACAATATAAGTATTGCTAATATCATAACAAAAATAAAAAATACAAGTCCCATAATTATATAGATATATGGATTAATCTCATATAAAATAAAATCTATTATGGGTTTTAACATCATTTTAAATTCGTTTTTTATGTCTTCTCTCTTTAGTATATCTAAACATTGTTGAACAATTGAATCTTTCATAAATATCCGTGAGAGAATTAATAAAATATTTGTGCGTGTTAATAATATTAAAATTTTCTATATTTCCAATAATATGGAAACTATTGTTGAACCCAATGATTTGTTCGATTTCTCTAAAATTTCTTTAGCACACCCTGTTGGAATTCAAGGTGGTGCTTACTTTACCAAAATTGAATTTAATAAGAAACCACTATATATACAAACATCTAAAAGTTTAACTAGACAAGGTTTTGTTAAAACTGGAAAAAAATATTATTGCGATTTAATGTTTGATAAAAATTCAGAATCCATTATACATTGGTTTGAAAATTTAGAAGAAAAATGTAAAAAACTTATTTATGAAAAAAAAGAGTCTTGGTTTCAAGGAAATTTAGAAGAAAATGATATTGAAAATGCATTTAATCCTCTAATTAGAGTATATAAGTCTGGCAAATTTTACTTACTTAGAGTTAATGTAAAAAATTCAAAAGAAGACACACCATTAGTAAAAATATATAACGAAAATGAAATTGCACTTCAATTTACTGATATTACTCCTGACATTGAAATTGTATCTATTTTAGAAATACAAGGAATTAAATTTACATCTCGAAATTTTCAAATTGATATAGAAATAAAACAAATGATGGTTATGAATAATGAACCTATATTCGATAGTTGTCTTATCAAAACAAATAAAAAAGTTTTAGATAAAGAGAAAGATACAGATATAAATCAATCATTTATGTCTATAGATGTTATTAAAAATCAAAAACAAGAACAAAATCTACACCAAGATCAAGTCCAAAAACTAGAACAAAAACTAGATCAAGATCAAGAAAAAATGCCAGAATTAAAGGAATCATATCATTTAGAAGAATTTGATCCATTAGATTTATTACAATCTGACACAAGTAATAAAGAACCTGAAAATGAACATTTAGAACTTGAATTTGAAGATTTATCAGACAACATTGAGGAAAATTCAGACACATTAAGAGAAATTCATAATAATGACTTACATTTGGATAAAACAAATGCCGAATCTATAACACTTAAAAAACCAAATCAAGTTTATTTTGAACTTTATAAAGAAGCCAGGATAAAAGCAAAACAAGCAAAAAAAAATGCAATTCTAGCTTATTTAGAAGCAAAAAACATTAAGAAAACATATCTAATAGAAAATATGGATGATAGTGATAGTGATTTTGACGCAGAAATTGATGAAGTTTCAGAAAGTGAATTGGAAGGTCTTTAAGAATGTTTAGGATAATTTATAAAAAATTATTTTATCATTAATTTTATATAATGAGCGTCTCTTTTAAGAAACTATGGAATGATTATGGAATTGGTGCAATTATTGTTTTGTTAATTGTTGCTTACGGTGTTTATATGTTTGCTGATTATTTAGGCGCTAAGGGAATGCCTGGTCATGAATCCAATTCACATATGCAACAACAATACAAAAATACTAATGATGCTTATTCAGGAGCAGTTAGACCATCTGAACCATTAGGACATAATGAAGTTTTTGCATCTGCAAATGGCGTTCAATCTTCTATGCCTGGAGTGCCTGCATCTTGTTCCAATCCTAATATTCAAAATCCTGCTGAACTTTTACCTAAAGATTCAAACTCTCAATGGGCACAATTAAATCCATCTGGAAAGGGCGAACTCGCTAACATCAACTTGTTAAAGGCCGGTTATCACATAGGTATTGATACCGTCGGACAAACTTTGAGAAATGCTAACCTTCAAATTCGTTCCGAACCACCAAATCCACAGTTAAATGTTGGACCTTGGAACCAGAGTACAATCGAACCTGATTTTCTTAGACCACCTCTCGAGTTGGGATCTGGTCCTCAATAAATTATTTTGTTACGATAATTTTATTTTGTTACGATAATTTTTAAATAATATCAAATGCGCGTTATATTATCAAATGTTGTTATTTGTTAAATAATAAAATAAAATTGATTTAAATAATAATGGAATATTGATTTATAAATTATTAAAAATGGAAGACGAAGATTATGTCAGACAACCAGATAATGTTGTTAGGGAACAACTTTTGAATGATGATAGAAGCGAGTTTCAAAAGCAAATTGATGAAGCGATATATTTAAGTGTGCAAGAATTAAATAACCAACGTATTCTTTATAAAGAATTTGAAGACCAATTAGTAAAAGATTACACAAATGAAACAAATAGAAGAACTGAATTGTTCAAAGACTTTTTGTTTAATCTTAATAAAATTGGAAAATTTGACCGAGAAGTTCAAGAAATATTTAATATTCTTGATCCAATTATTGAGTCATATTGTAATCAATTTATACAAACATGTGAAATGGACCAAGAAACATATGATAAAATCTTTAATACATTACGAAAAATTAGAAATCAAACAACAGTTGATATTCTTAAATCAATTGTTTTAACACCACTATAACTATAAAATATATTTATATTTTTGATTTTTTTCGAATTTTCGATTTTTCGTAATTAGGTATCCTATCATAAATCCCAATAAAAATCCAATATATTTTCTAAACGCACTTTCCAATAATTATTTATTGGATTATTATTTGTTGGATTATCAAAATAAAAATATAATGTAAACTCTTCATTTGTATTTGTGTTTTGATAAACCAATTTAGGTTTATGATAAATTGTTAAATTACCAGGCCATATTACTTGACTATCATCATATTTTCGTTTATCATCTCCTTCATTATTATATCCATAAGCTACATACCTTAAACAATGTAGTAATTCAGTATCATCAATTTGTTTTAATTTCCATTGTTCAACATATTCAATTGCTTTTATATATACATTTCTCCAAGGTTTATCATCACTCCCTATATTTGACCATAAACATGGATTATGAGATGTATAAATCAATCCTCCATATTTTGCATATTTTGATTTGTTTGATATTTGACCATTCCAAAATTCAATTCTTATCATAATTTATAATAAAATATTGATTAATTTTTTTAAATAATAATATTTAAATGTTATAAATTTCTACATAAATTCCTAATGATTCTGCGTATTTAATAGCATGAATAGTTCCTTTACTATCTTTACTTGGAAAAGCAATTAAATGTGATGAGTCACATATCATAGATTGATTGCGAATTGGACCTGCTGAATTACCAAATTTATGCCAATCAGCATAAAATATTTTATGTGGTATATTATGTTCTTTACAATAGTTACGAACACAAGAGTCTACGCCTTTAGCATCACCTACGTGAATAATGTAATCGGATAAATCATATTCAGATAAAATAAATAAGAATTAGTTATTATTATTTGTCAATTTTATTTTATTACATAATATATGGAAAAACATGGAACTTTTTTCTATATATTTATAGGATTTGTTTTGTTTATATGTCTTATTATTTATTACCAATCAGATGCATTCGATTTGAAATGTATTATTGCATCTAGTGATGGAAATCGTTATTGTGTGAGAGAACGAGTGAAAATGGAATTAGCTGCTAATTTATTAGCTGATGTTACGCAAAAAATGAAGGATATGGTTACTTATTTAAAAGAGAAATATCCAGAAGATGAACGAACTAAAATGTTAGTAGACAATTTTAATCCAAAAAAAATAAGTGAAACATTGCCAACAAGCGAGTTAACTGCTTACAGTGAAAATAAGGGAGAGAAAATTGCATTTTGTCTCAATAAAAAAAAGAATGGCACAAAACTGATTGATATTAATACATTGACATTTGTTGCTTTACATGAATTAACTCATGTTGGCACAAAATCAGTTGGACATGGTCAGGAATTCTGGCAAAATTTTAAATGGATATTGAAAAATGCAAAAGAAGCAGGTATTTATTCGCCGATTGACTATAAAAAATATCCGGAAGAATATTGTGGAATGAATATTAATGACAATCCATATTATGATTTAGTATAAGTTATATTTTAATATAAAGATAAATATAAAATATAATAAATATGACACGACGAGACAAGTGTGTTAAATGTGGTGAAAGTGTTTGTGGTGAGGAGGTGTGTTGTCCTGAGTGTGGAAGTTATTGTGATGAGTGTGTTGAAACTTATGATCCATTATCAAGAATAGCAAAAATAATTGCATATGTTAATAATAACAGAGTGTATAATAGAAATAATAATAACAAATCATTGTTAACTGAAAATGAAATTCAGCAATTTATACAAGATTTAAAATCTGATGAATTGGAAAAATATTTGGAAAAAGAATATTCAATTAGTTTATCTGATGATTGTATGATGAAATATAATTTAGAATGGATGGAAAATTTCAATACTGAGAGAAATAATATATATGAATTATATGAAAGTAAATCAACTGATTTTTATGAACATTTAATAGAATTTATTAGCAATGATATTGCCTTGGATGAACCTGTAAAATTTATATGTAAAGATTGTTTTTTTAAATCAGAAAAAGTTGACTATAAAGTATTATATGAATCAATTAAAATAAAAAACAATGAGTTGAGTGAAGAATTGAATAAATATAAGATTATGTATAGCAAACTAAAATATTCAAAAGTATAAAATATTTATTTTCTTTAAATAATATATAAAATGGAAAGTGCGTTAAAACATTTGTTACATGCATTTATTTTGGCGATTATTCTTTATGTAATTATGAGATTTGGATTAAGACAGTCGCAAAATATGTCACTTAATAGAAGTATATTAATTGCAGCAGTTGGATTGATTTATATGATAATATTTGGTCATGGATTGCCTACACATATCAATAGAATTTAAAGATGCAAAATATATATGAAAACAATTTAAAGACGCAGAATATATATATTTGATTATAACTAAATTAAAAATAATAATTTATTTATATATATGTCACAATCTATATCCTCTATAAAAGAACTTGATCCTTTAGATAATATCATATATAAAGTAAAGTATATTATAAATGATCATTTGGATACAATATATGTTTTTTATGGAAAAAAGGGAAAAGATGACTCAGTGTTTAATGAACAAGAAAAGAATGAAATCAACTCAAATAAAACAAAAGTAATATTTAGTCAGCAAAGAATACATCCAGATGATACAATTGCTACCATTAAAATTAAAATACTTAATGAACTTAAAAAGAATATATCTGTCGAGGAAATGTATTTGTTTTATAAAAAAATAGAAAAACTTAATTCAGTATCTATTTATCAATCGCTTACACAAAATAAAAAGATTGCTTTGACAAAATTAAGACTTGACCAATTTATTCAAAATATTAGAAATATTGATAACCATTCTTTGCCTGATCCAGAAGAAAAAGATGTATATTCTTATAGTGATATATTTGAAATGGGACTTGACCATAAAGAATATATTGTAAATAAGACTCTGGGACAAAAATATTTTATTGTTGAGAATGAATATCCATATGTATGTAACCCATTTGATGTCAAACAATATGATACATTTTTTGAGAAAAACTCAAGAAAGTCTTTAACAACATTAAATAATTATTTACTATTAAATTCAGGTCAAATAGTGGATAATAGTATTTATTTATGTTTAGCAAAAGATGTATTACAATATGTAGATAAACAAAATATTTCAGATTCAACTACTTTAAAAATTTATTACCCTTTTTTATATAACAAAAACATTAATTCTCTCGAAGATTTGGAGAGAAAATCAATTGAATTGGTTGAATCTAATAAAAAGTTCATAAATAAAGATACAAATCATTCATTTGACATAATTAACATGTTTTATAATGTGTATGATATGCGAAAACATGAATTAGATTATACATCAAGAGGCATAAAAAATATAAAAGCTGTTATGAAACCATTATTTGATGTAAAAATTCCTCTTGAAGTTATATTTAAAATCGTACATGCTACAAAAACAAATCCATTGATTAAATATAATCCATCATCAAGACAAGAAAATATTTATCGACTTTATTCAGATAAAATATCTACTGACGGAAGAAAAATTCCATATCTAAAAAAGGCAAGTATTTTTAAACTTATGAAAGGAATTGCTAAAAATAAATCGGTAGGTGTATTTATTGAAACTGATGATTTACAAAATATTCATTGCGAGTTTGATGAAGATGGATATATTACTATCAGCGCCGAGTTTGGAAATTTAACAAGTATTTCAAAAATTGATAATATTTTCAGATCTCTTATTAATCCTGTTATCCAAGAAATTAAAACTGTTTTAGAACAAAGCGGTTATACATTAAATTTATTCAATAGTCTAAATGATGATAATGTTGATATTAAACACATGACTTATGAAACAAATATTACCATCAAAAAACCATTTAACATTGATAAATATAAAGGTTGTATCTCTAGTGTATTTATTAATGAAACGGATAAATATAAAGGTAATACATTTAAATTACGCTTTAAAAAGGTATCTAATTATAGTAAATTTAATAGCCAAGAGGCATTTATTATTGAAAAAGCTAAACAAGATTTATCTGGACCTGAAATTATAAAAGAACTACTTGAAAATTTTCCGGATGATCTAACAGAAGAACAAGCAGTTGATTTGGTTCGAAAATTTGCAATGGAATTAGAAGTAGAAAGAGGGTTTCGAAAGTCTGATATCAAAATTAAAGAAAATCCTGGATTTAAAACTGAAATATCTGTCAATACTGAAAATGCAAATTTGAAGATTGTTGTTGAAAATATTAATAATATCAATTATCTTTACACTATACCTATTTATTTAGACACAATTGTTCGATTAACACAAGAAAAAACTGCTGCTGCTACCAATAAATTATGTAATGTTAAAGAAGTTGTTGATATACAATTTCCTGATATTACATCTTCAACAGAAGAGTCGTTTACAGAGGGCGAGCATGCCGAAATAGAAGGCGATGAAACAATTGATTATGAAAAATATAACAAAATACAAACAAAAAATCCAAAGGGTGCATTTAGTCTATTTTTTGATGATGACTCTGATGAAAGTTATGTATCAGAAAGCGGTCAATTACTGTCAGGTGGACAAGATTCGTCTGAAGAGTCTTTGCCTTCAATGCCATCTATAAATTCTGAAGAGTCTTTGCCTTCAATGCCTTCCATAAAATCGGAAGAGTCTTTGCCTTCAATGCCATCTATAAAATCTGATAAGTCATTGTCTTCTATACCTTCTATAAAATCGGAAGAGTCTTTGCCTTCTATAAAATCTGATAAATCATTGTCTTCAAAACCTTCTATAAAATCAGAAGAGTCAATGCCTTCTATAAAATTGGAAGAGTCAAAACCTTCTATAAAGTCGGAAGAGTCAATACCTTCTATAAAGTCTTTGCCATCTGAAACAATAAACAAACATGAGGAGGTAAATGTAGAAGAAGAAAAGAAAGATGTAGAAGAAGAAAAGAAAGATGAGGAAGAAGAAAAAGAAGATGTAGAAGAAGAAAAGGAAGATGAGGAAGAAGAAAAAGAAGATGAGGAAGAAGAAAAGGAAGATGAGGAAGAAGAAAAAGAAGATGAGGAAGAAGAAGAAAAGGAAGATGAGGAAGAAGATATTAGAAATATAGATGGAATGAAATTAAATACACCATATTATTTTCAAACATTAATTGAGAAAAAAGATCCAGTATTAATTGTCAAACAAGAAACACCTGAATTTAATTCATATGCAAGAACATGTTTATCAGATAAAAGACGTCAACCAGTTATATTAAGTGACTCGCAACTAGAAAAAATAAATAAAGAAAATCCAGGATTTTTAAGGGAACAAGATGTCATAAAATATGGATCTGATGAAAAACATCAATTTAATTATATATGTCCTCGTTATTGGTGTTTAAAAAATAATACAATTATCGATCCTAAAGATTTACACCAAGTAAAAGATGCAAACGGAAAGATCGAGTTGGTACATAAACCATCAAAAGGTCCATCATGTGGGAAAGTTCTTCCAAAAAAAGAAAAATCAGTAAAACCAGGATATTATATTTATGAATTTAATGACGAAGGATATCCTGGATTAATTCCAGATAAACATCCTAAAGGTTATTGTTTACCATGTTGTTTTAAAAAATATAACACAATAGGTAGAATAACTGCCAAAAAAAGTTGTTTGGAAAAAAATGATGAAACAAATGAAAAGAGAGAAAATAAAAACGAAGAAAAAGATTATATTTTAGGTCCAGAAAAATTTCCATTGGACTCTGGTAGATGGGGTTATTTACCACCAGAAATGCAAATTATGCTTCGCGAAATGAGTGCTGATTGTCAAGTAAGTAAAACAAATTCTGCTATAAAAGAAAATCATCCATGTTTATTGAGACATGGTGTAGAAATAAGTAAAAACCAGTCATTTATTGCAGCAATATCTGATATATTATTTTATGGAAAAAGGGCATCAACTGATAACAACCAATTAGTTAAAGTGTTAAGTATTAAAGAAATGAAAGAGAGAATAATTAAATCTATCGACATTGATTCCTTTATTAAATACCAAAATGGAAATTTAGTAACAAATTTTCAAAATGATAAAGAAGAAGTAGATTTCGATAAATATAAAGAATCAAAATTATATTCAAAAATAAATATGGAAAAGGTTGATGAAAAAAGTTATTTTACAAAAGTAGTATCTGCATTTGAAAATTTTAAATTATATCTAAAAGATGATAATGCATTAATTGATCATACTTATTTATGGGATATTGTTAGTACTCCTAATAATTATTTATTTAAAAATGGTGTAAATTTAATTATATTTCAATTACCTCATGATGATATAACAAATAATGTTCAGATAATATGTCCAAGCAATCATTATTCAAACGAATTTTATCAGGCGAGAAAACCAAGTGTTATTCTCATAAAAGAAGATGGTTATTATGAACCAGTATATTCTTATTTAAATGGAAAACATTTAACAGTAGCGAAAGAATTTAAAGAGCATGATCCACAATTATCCAAAACAATGAGAGCTATTTTTAAAGAACTAATAAAACCATTGTTTGAGTCAATATGTCGTCCACTGGAAAGTATGCCAAATGTTTACAAAGCAAAAAAACCATTATTATTATATGATTTAATCCAAAAATTAGATAAATACCAATATAAAATAAAAAAGTTAGTAATGAATTTTAATAATAAAATTATAGGTGTATTTGCGGAAGAACCTGGATCTTCAAATAAAAAAGGATTTGTGCCATGTTATCCATCAACTTTAAATGAATCAATAAAAAACGATCTTGATTTTGTTTTTATGAATGATTTAGAATTATGGAATACTTATAATGAGACAGTAGAATTTTTAACAAACCTACATAAAAAAACAAGTAAGAGAAGAGAATCTGCAGACATACCTTGTAAACCGGCATTTAAAATTATTGAAGATGAATTAATAGTAGGCATTCTTACAGAAACAAACCAATTTATACAAGTGTCAGAACCAATTGATAATAATGATATTCGAAAAAAGAATGATTTGCCAGCAATTAAAGATACAAACTATATTGTTAATCCAAAAGATAAAGTGATAAAAACAGTAGATTCAGTAATTATGACTGAAAAAGAAGTTGATAAAGAGAGAGAAGATTACATAAAAAAAATAAAATTAGAAACAAGTTTTTATAATGTGTTTAGAAATACAATTCGAATATTAATAAATAATTATGAAAATATAAAAATAAGAGAAAAAATAGAAAATGACATGAGTAATCAATATATGATATATTCAGATAAATTGGATAATATAGATAAATTATTAAGGGAATTAGTAAAAGAACAAATTCAATTTATTGGTGATAATAATTATTATAAACTTATAAATGAAGTATCAACATGTCTGGTAAAAGATAAAGATAAATGTAAAGACTCGCCAAATTTATGTGTAGTAACAGAAAATGGTAAATGTAATATTATATTACCTGAGAGAAATTTAATAACAAATAAATTAAATGAACCTATTTATTTTGGAAGGATGTCAGACGAATTAATTCGATATAATAGAATAAAGTCATTTATGATGCAACCGCAAACATATTTAGCATTTGGAAATATTGGATATAATTTAAGAGATAACGAAATGATATTAATTCAATCAATGCTTACACAAGAATATTTTGAAAATCTTGTTCCTACAATAACAAATAAGTATTTGAAATATAATTCATATGACGAAACACAACCAATAATTACACAAACATATGAAAATAGAATTGCTTCTTCTGATTATGCAATAGGAAGAAAAACTGAATCATTTTGTTCAACAACTGAAAATGATCATATTACGTCTAGTTTATGGAAAAAATGTTTTCCTAAAAATTATAAAGAAATAGAGTATGGACGGTTCCATTTTTGTACATTCCAATTTATTATTGATCTTATTGATAAAAAAACAGGGGACCGATATGAAATAAATGAAATAAAAAACCAATTATATGACGAATATAAGAAATATATACCAGAGAATAATGATAAAATAATAGATATATTAATAACAGAAGGAAAGAAAACATTAGGAGATCAAGTACGTGGTGATATTATATCTTTTGCAAGTTTTATTCATACAGATAATTATTTCTTGACAACATTTGATTTATGGTTGCTTATAAATAGACATAAAATTCCAACAATTTTTATTTGTCAGAAATGTATATTGGAAACAGATTATGAAATGCAGGAATTTGTTGGATATGGAGAAAAAGAAGATAAATTTGCATTTATACTTATACCTGCATCAAGACCAGAAATTATTCCAAATTTTAAATGGATTAAATCTGATAAAGATGCTTTTTTTATTTCTTTGAATGAATTAGAAAAGTCATGTGTAGATAAATTAGAGAGAGCAATTGAAAAGAAAGTTAGTATTGATGATTATTTGAGTAATTTTAAAATAACTAAAAAAAATAATACTGAAAAACAAAAGTGTTTATTAGATGAAGTTATTATAGATGATGTACCTAAACCAAAAAAACTGAGAATAAAAAAAATATTACCTGATGCGACAAAAATATCTCCTGAACAGTTGCCTGAACAAATTGTAACACCTCCACAAAAAACTAAAAGAAAAACTAAGAAACTAATTATTAAGGGCGTAATTAAAGGAGGACGTCATAATAACACAAAACGTAAATAAATAAAATAAAATAAAATAAAATAAAATATTTTCTAACATAAAATATTTTAACAAACTATTTCTCTAACTTTCTCTCTAAAATCCAGGATTATACATATTATCTCCACCCATATTTTCTGCTTTAATTGACGCAACATTATTCTGAACTGCAATTTTATTTGGTCCACATGGATCATCTGGATTTTCAACTGCACCAAAGAATTTTTCAATTTCTTCATCGGCATTAACAAATGTATATTCACTTGATGCTTCTAATTTTTGCATTTCTTGAATATCCAACACAACCTGAAAAGCAGCTGTTCCAAAATGTCCCTCTTGTCCACACATAACATTAGCAGAAATACCTCTTAATGTATCTAATTCTGCATGTCTTGCTGCTTTTAAAAACATCTCAGGTGTTTCTTCAAATGATGCCTTTGCAATTGGACCAATATTATCATTATTGATTCCATGTCTGAAAATAGAGATTAATTTATGGGTATGTGTCATTCTATCAACTAGAACACTATAATTATGATAATTGATATAAGTTCCGTCAAATTGCACAACATCAACTAGTTCATTATAAATAGCTTGTCTAGCAGCTTCAATACCAAGTATATTATAAATTTCTACAATATCATTACTAATAGTTCTAGTATTATCAATAAAATCAAGACCTAAAACATCTAATAAATTAGTTCCAATTGTATCAAGAACCCAAATATCTTGTTTTTTATAAACTCCATTAACTTCAACAACATTATCTAAGATTTTTCTGAGAATGACTTTGTCAATTCCTTCAATTCCTCTTAAAACTACTTTTTGTAAAAGTTGATCTTGGAAATTCTTTAATATATAAATTTGGTCAGATTGGTCAAGTGGATCTACTTTTGTTTTCTTTTGACCACCTCTTGTATTTCCAGATTTAATCACTTCAACCATCCGAATTCTAAAGATCAACTTGTCTGAGTTGAAATCTGAATAAACACATTCTATTTGAGTATCATAACAATTTTTCAATGTAAAGTTGACATCATCCATTGTAATATTTTTCTCAAGCATAATTTCTGGATCTAAGACAATTCTAATAATCCATTTAGATTTTTCAGTTTCATTAGATTCGAGGGATGTTCCATCACATTCTTGTAATAATTGTTCAAATGCTTTATATTGTTCAATACAATCTTTATCTTCTGCAATTAATGTATTTAAATCATCTGGATCAAAACACACTTCAATAGATTTTACAATTTCTTCTAATTTAGTATGTTCAAGCATATACATAATAGTTCTTGCTTTTTCTTTTTGTCTCTCATCTTCAGGTTTTAAATAAACACTTAATGATGGATTTTTTATTTCACTAGATAGCGACAATATTTCTTCGATTCTTGGAACACCACGTGTAACATTTGATTTAGATGCAACACCTGCGAAATGGAAAGTATTGAGTGTATTATGCACAAATATACCAAAATCTGTCATAAATGTCTGTGTTCCTGGCACTGTAAAATCATATACATATTCATTTGAATTTGGAGTATAATATTCAATACGAGTAATTTCATCCCACATAACATCAGCATTAATTGCTTGACGTAACAATATTAATTCATTCTGAATGCAATCTGCATTTGGATGTGTTTCAAAAGTGTTATAATATTTTTCTAATGTTCTACGACCAATATTCTTTTGTTTTTTCCAAAATCCATATGTACGACTTTGACCTTGTAATTTTAGCTTATTTCCACAAGTTGCAATTATTTCGCCAAGACCATCAATTTTATCAATTTGTTCAGATACATATGTTGCATTATTTCGGTTAATAAAATTTACTAAATTGGTTAATTTATCTTTATGTAATAGTGTATTAATATGTTGTTCATATACAATAGCATATTTAGATGAAATATTTAAATGGTATAATGGGTTGCCATTTTTAATTTCGGTTTTTAAATAACCAACAATTCCAAAATAATTAAGTAATAATGCTAAATCTTTTATTAATTGATGACTTCGACTGCAACATCGCATTTGATGATGGTTGTCATCACATTGAATGTTGCCATCTCCATCAAAATAACCCTGAAATAATGCTGCTTTAAATACATCTGGTGCAATAAATGCAAAGTCAGGAACACGTTTTTCATAACTACCATTTCCACAAGTATTGCGAAGAAATGTTGCCAATTCAGGAAATATAAATTTTGTACTAACAGACAACCCATATTCTCCTTGTTTTCTTACAATACGACATCTTTTTCCAAAGCGTGATGCAATTTTTTGTACCAAATAAATATATTGTTCACTTATATTTGTAATACAAATTTCATTATAATTTAAGTTGCCTTCAGATAAATATGCACCAATAAACCAACCAAAATCTTTATCTAATGTGATGTTAATATTGTTTTCTAATTCAATAACATTTGATGTATACGCACTTGTCATTTTTGAACATATTGGAATACGCATTCCTTCTTTTAAATCATCACCAGTAATTGGAACTACACGTGAATTTTTAAGAATAAGATGACTGTGACTAGGTGTTGTTTCAACATATCTACCACTTTTTGTATATACTCGAATCATATTGCCATTTACAGGATGTCGACTAACATGTGATATTTTTGTCCATGATGTTTTTTCTACTTCATTTACACTTTGAATAAAATATTCATAGTCAAGATTTTCAAGTAAGGTTTCATAACTGTCCACATGTCCAGTACCAAATGTGAATGTTTTATGTTGTTCCATAAGTTCATCAATAAATGCACCTACTACAAGACTCTTAAGTTCAGTTTTTCCTGTATTTTTGTTGCGAATTAGAATTTTATGTTGAGTGTCATATGATACAGACATTTGTGTAGAAACTTCACCAATACTTTGTCCTGCAATCATGCCTACCATTTCTCCAGGCGCAACAATAGATCTTTTATAACTAAGAATAATTGTATCTAGTAATAATGTAAGTGCTACTTTATTAAAACGTTTTACAACTAGTAATTCTTTTGGTGACAAATAATAATAATATAATACTTTAAACAATTCAGTTGGTTTTGAATAATAAATTTTATTTAATTTTTCAAATGCATAAGTGATCATTTGATAAGCCTCCATAGGAGTAATGTCAACTAATGAAGAAGATGAGATTCCACATTGTCCCTTGACAGTATTGATAATATAATGAAATGCCACTGGTGAACTAACTGTTTTATCACCTTTATTTTTAAATACATGTTTGACAATAATATCCCTCTTTTCAATCATATCTTCAACTAATTTATTCATTTGGATTGAATATTGTTCATATTGTTTTTTAACTCGTGTCATTGTATTTTTGAGGAAAATATTGCTTAATGTTTTTACTTTACCAGATTCTTCAGGAATTAAATAATGATTATAAATTTCTTGACTACTCATTTCTACAATTGGAATTTCTTGGTCTTCCATTTTAGTGGTATCTATTCCGTCATCACCATATTGAAATTGAACAATTTTGTTTTTATTAGTTCTGACTGTCATATCATATTCCACTTTTAGATCTTCAAGTGCCTTGATAAGTCTTCTTTGGATATAACCAGTAGTAGATGTTTTAACAGCAGTATCAATAAGACCAACACGACCACCCATAGCATGCATAAATAATTCTTGAGGAGACAATCCATTAATATAAGAACTCTCAACAAAACCACGTGCACCAGGAGAATCATCATACTTTGTAAAATGAGGTAATGTTCTATGTTCAAATCCATATGGAATACGTTTTCCATCTACATTTTGTTGTCCAAGACAAGAAATCATAAATGAAATATTTAAATCTGAACCTTTTGAACCAGCTTGAACCATTGTTACAAACCTATTTCCTTGTGATAAATTCTTTAATCCAATTTTACCTGCTTCAGATGTTGCTTGATTTAGAATACTATTTACTTGTGTTTCAAATTCTTCTTCATTTGTTTTGCCAGTATTATTTTCGAATACGCCTAATTGTACCTGATCAATTAAATTCTTAACTTCTGTTTTTTTATTAGTAATAACTTTAATAATTTCGTTATTTGTATTTTGATTTGAAATTAAATCACTAATTCCACAACTAAATCCAGCATATTTCATATATTCAGTAACAATATTTTGTAAATCATCTACAAATTTAGCAGAAGCCATATTGCCAAATTCATTGCACACACGTTGTAAAATTCCTTTAGTTCTTCCACCTAATACACCTTTATCCATTTGTCCAGAGACATACTTACCATTTACAATTTCTACACTTTTTACTTTCATTGTTAAAGGAGGCATAATTTGACTTAAAAGATCATAACTAGTGATGCCATTTGGTTTACTTACATCTTGCAATAATTTTTCTTCATTAATACCATTAAACATCATTAATAAATTCATGGCTTGTCTTGGTGTAAATTTTACATTTTCTCTAGAAAATAAATATGAACCAAGCATTGAATCTTGATAAATGCCAATAATAGATGAATTGTTAGCAGGACTAATAATTTGATATGGAACAGCTGCTAAATTTTTTAATTCTGCCTCAGATTCAGCATCTTGTGGCATGTGTAAATTCATTTCATCTCCGTCAAACGGTTGATCCCAAAGGTTTCCCAGTGGGTCGGACTGTATCTTAAGCAGACTTAGGTTGATTACACCATCATTGTCTACCGATTTCCGTTCAGTCTCTGAATGCCTTTCATATCCTTATCATAACGGATTTAGAAAGTAACACTGCTGATTGCCCAATCCTTTACATTATTACCATTGGGTTCGGCAATTAACCGAGTTCCTCACAAGAGTTTCCAGTTGTGAGTGGTAGTAAAGGCTCTAAGGGGTTTCCAGCATCAAGAAATCTTGCAAATAAATCAATATTTCCTCAAATAATATTTAATTTATTTACTAGGGAGTATCACGCTTTTCACGCTCCCTGTTGCGAACATTGACTATTATTGAAATAGTTTGTGACCAGGTATAATCACAAATTTTTTATCCGCATTATATGGTTTTGTATCGGCTACATTCATTCTAAAAGTGTCACCACGTTTCATAATACGTGCAATATGACACATCATACTCATTCTATGAAGAGTAGGTTGTCTATTAAATAATATAGCATCGCCATCCATCATATGACG
>JACCDX011838735.1_pt1 | contig 16706 bp, 17 predicted proteins | sample 7449681 | NCBI WGS metagenome assembly JACCDX01 (sample SAMN15323450, study PRJNA562643) | freshwater metagenome | isolation source: river surface water | place: USA:Blue River Watershed | collected 2017-08-18 | reverse complement strand
CAGGTGGCCAGCAAAGATTGAAACGACTGCAGCATGCCCCGTAATGCGGAACGTGGGCGCCTTGCTCCTTTAGCGACCACAGCGATACGACCAAAGTCGCGGGTGAATAATTCAACAATCAGACTGGTTTCTTTAAAAGGATAGCTGTGCAACACATACACCGCTTGGTTTTCCTGCCGGGTTGTGGCGCCAATCACCATGCTAGGCCTTGTTTAAAAGCCTAGGCTTTTTAGCGCACGATCATCGTCCGCCCAACCGCCTTTGACCTTGACCCAAGTTTCTAACCACACTTTGCCGCCAAACAACTTTTCCATATCCATACGTGCCTCAGTGGAAATTTGTTTTAGCTTGGCGCCACCTTTGCCGATTAGCATCGGCTTTTGACTTTCTTTATCGACAATGAACGCAGCATGAATACGACGCAATTTTCCCTCCATCGCAAACTGCTCTATCTCGACGGCGATGCCATAGGGCAATTCGTCACCAAGAAAACGAAAGGCTTTTTCACGTAACAGCTCGGCGGCAAGAAAGCGCTCGTTCTTATCGGTCAATTCATCTTCGTCATAAATCGCGGCTTGCGCTGGCAATAATGGGGTCACGGCATCCAATAGGGTATCTAATTGCAAATCCTTTTTGGCACTCACGGGAATCACCGCAGTAAAAGCAAAACGTGCGCCCTGCTCTTGAATAAAAGGTAATAGCTCCGCTTTGTCTTTTAGTTGGTCGGCTTTATTAATGACCAAGATCACCGGTTTGTTGGTGGGCAATAAATCCAATACTTGCTGGTCGGCATCGGCAAAATATCCTGCTTCAATGACGAATAACACCACATCCACTTCTGACAATACTTGGGTCACAGTTTTATTCAGCATGCGATTGAGTGCATTGATATGTTTGGTTTGAAAACCGGGAGTATCGACAAATAAGTATTGCGCTTGCGCAGTGGTGTGAATACCCAACAGGCGATGACGCGTGGTTTGCGCTTTACGTGAGGTAATGCTGAGCTTGACCCCTAAAATATGATTGAGCAAGGTGGATTTGCCGACATTCGGGCGTCCCACGATGGCGACCGTACCACAACGAAAATCAGTTTGGGCTGCAGTGCTCATGGGCTTAACCTTTGGGTGCTTGGGATGGATTGGAGGCTGGCGCTTTAGAGGATTTTTGCGCAAGCTGTTGTTGGGCTAAGGGCAACGCCTGCTCAGCCGACATCTGTTCTGCGTTGCGGCGACTGCTGCCGTGTCCTTGGGTAAAAATCGCCAGCTTTTCGATACGACATTCGACAAAGAAAGTCTGTTGATGTGCCTCACCCTCGGTGCGCACGATTTGATAATTGGGTAAATCTAATTTACGCGCCTGCAAAAGCTCTTGCAGCATGGTTTTAGCATCTTTACCAATAGCTTTGGGGTTCACATTCGCCAAACGATGCTGGAATAAAGTGTGCGCGAGCTGATTGGCGGCTGGATAACCGGCATCCAAAAATACCGCAGCAAAAATCGCCTCCAAGGCGTCTGCCAATACCGAAGGTCTACGCCAACCAGCACTTTTTAATTCGCCCTCGCCCAAACGTAAAAAATCGCCTAGATTCATCTCATGAGCGATTTCACCCAGTGTGGACTCTTTAACCAGTTGAGCGCGGATACGGCTCATTTCGCCTTCATCAATATCGGCAAAGGACTGGAATATCATGTGGGCAATCAGAAAATTGAGCACCCCATCACCAAGAAATTCTAGGCGCTCATTATTGCGTGCACTATGGCTACGATGGGTCAGCGCCAATAGCAATAACTGGCGATCTTTAAACTGATAATTGAGCGCACGCTCTAATCCGCTTAAATCATGCATCTTGGCCTCATCCTATGCCGACATAGGCATTAATGTATCACCGTACCGATACGGCCGAACTCGGAGAAATTCCACCAGATAAAAAAGGCTTTCCCTACCAGATTATGCTCGGGCACAAAGCCCCAATAGCGACTATCACGACTGTTGTCGCGATTGTCACCCATCGCGAAATAATGCCCCGCTGGCACGGTGACTTCAACATCCTTACTAAACGCGTCGGCGTCAATCAAGATATCGTGCTTCACTTCGCCCAAGGTTTCTTGTAAACGCTTGGCATTGATATAGTTCATGCCCATGGTTTCGTATGGGTAATCACCCATATCGCTGGTCTCAATTTTGCTACCGTTAACGAATAAGGTGCGGTCTTTATAAACGATTTTGTCACCCGGCAAACCCACCACGCGCTTGATGTAATCGATGGAAGGATCGGGCGGATAGTGAAACACAAAAATATCACCACGCTTGGGCTCACTGACAGGAATCAAGGTGTTGTTTAATACCGGCACGCGCAGGCCATAAGTAAATTTATTCACCAAAATAAAATCGCCCGCCAACAAGGTTGGCATCATAGAACCTGAGGGAATTTTGAAGGGCTCGACAATAAATGAACGAATGACAAACACCACCAAAATCACTGGAAAAAAGCTGCGCGAATACTCTACCAAAACCGGTAATTTTTGTGCCGGATCACGGCGCTTGGCGAACAGCAAGGTATCCAATAGCCAAATCAGCCCTGTCACCAACAGCACCACTATCATCATCAGCGCTAATATCATGTGTTTTCCTTTATCGCTTATTGCGTTTCAATCGCCAGCGGCTTATTTATCTTCGACACGCAGAATAGCCAAAAATGCCTCTTGTGGAATTTCCACATTGCCCACTTGCTTCATACGCTTCTTGCCCTCTTTTTGTTTCTCCAGCAATTTCTTCTTACGCGTAATATCGCCGCCATAACATTTGGCCAATACGTTTTTACGCATGGCTTTGACGGTTTCACGCGCAATAATATTGGCGCCGATAGCGGCTTGTATCGCCACATCAAACATCTGACGCGGAATCAATTCACGCATCTTGGAGGCCAATTCACGACCGCGGTACACGCTATTCGAGCGATGCACAATCAATGACAATGCATCGACACGCTCACCGTTCACCATAATATCCAACTTGACTAGATCAGCGGCGCGGAATTCTAGGAATTCATAATCCATCGAAGCATACCCACGCGATACCGACTTCAGCTTATCGAAGAAGTCCAACACCACCTCATTCAGCGGCAACTCATAGCTCAACATTACCTGTCTGCCCATATACTGCATATTGCGTTGGACGCCACGCTTGAGGTTACACAAGGTCATGACCGGACCGACATATTCTTGTGGCATCAGCAGATTGACCATAATCACTGGCTCACGAATTTCTTCCACGCGCGAGGGCTCGGGCAAACGCGAGGGATTTTCAATCTGTACCACTTCACCACTTTTTAATAGCAACTCGTAGACCACCGTGGGCGCGGTGGTAATCAAATCCATATCGTACTCGCGCTCTAAACGCTCTTGCACAATCTCCATATGCAACAAGCCCAAGAAGCCACAGCGGAAACCAAAGCCCAAGGCGGTAGAATTTTCTGGCTCAAATTGCAAGGAGGCATCATTCAAGCGCAGTTTCTCTAGCGCGTTGCGTAGTGCTTCAAATTGATTGGATTCGACTGGATAGAGTCCGGCAAAGACTTGTGGTTTGACTTCTTTAAATCCCGGCAACGGCGCATCTGCTGGTCGGTCAGATGTGGTAATGGTGTCGCCCACTTTGGCACTGGTCAGCTCTTTAATGCCGGCGATCACAAAGCCTACCTCGCCCGCGGATAACGCCGTCTTTTGCATAGACTTGGGAGTAAACACCCCGACTTCTTCACACAGATAATTGGCATTGGTGGCCATCAAGCGAATTTTGTCTTTGGGGCGTAACACGCCGTCTACTACACGCACCAACATCACCACGCCGACATAGTTATCAAACCATGAATCAATAATCAGCGCTTTTAAAGGCCCGTCTGGATTGCCTTTGGGCGGTGGCACATGATTGACAACGGCCTCTAATACATCGCGCACACCCTCACCCGTTTTGGCCGAGCAGCGTACTGCGTCAGTGGCGTCCACGCCAATCACATCTTCGATTTCCTGCATCACACGCTCGGGATCAGCAGAGGGTAAATCGATTTTATTTAATACGGGAAATACTTCAACGCCTAAATCTATGGCGGTATAGCAATTTGCCACACTCTGCGCTTCCACGCCCTGACTGGCGTCCACCACCAATAGTGCGCCCTCACAGGCGGATAGAGAGCGGCTGACTTCATAGGAAAAGTCCACATGGCCCGGCGTATCAATCAGATTCAGCTGATACACCTGACCGTCTAAGGCGGTGTAACGCAAGGCAGCGGTTTGCGCTTTGATGGTAATGCCACGCTCACGCTCTAGGTCCATAGAGTCCAGCACTTGCTCCTCCATCTCGCGATCCGACAATCCACCGCATAATTGAATAATGCGGTCGGCCAAGGTGGATTTACCATGGTCGATGTGGGCAATAATGGAAAAGTTACGAATGTTATTCATGTGTGGCAGGTAATCTCAAAATCTAAAGACGCTATTAACAACAAGGGCGCCGACTAGCGCCCCTGCATCAAAAACAGGCTGAATTTTACAGGATTTTGAGCTTACTCACAGCAAAAAGCTGTGGCTATGAGATCCCACGAGCGTTTTTGCCGACTGATACATTCAGCTGGCTTATTTGTTGTCCGGCATCTTAAGCGGTACATACAAGGTGTTTTCCCCGCGCTGTATCAATAGGGCGATATTTTTGCCCGCTGGAATCGCTTGTATTTGCTTGGTAAATTGCTCCAGACTTTGCACCTCGCTGTTATTTAGCGCCAAAATGATATCGCCACGACGGATCCCAATCTGCGCTGCCAAGCCTTGCGATTCAACCACCAGCAAACCATTACGGCCATTTAGCTTTTTCTTCTGCACTGGGCTCAGCTCACGCAAGCCAAGACCCAATCGATTTTGCTCTGGTTTGATATTGCCACGGTTGCCGCTGACCACTTCATCGCGCTCTACCGGCATATCGCCTACCGTCACATTGATTGACTTCAGCGTGCCTTTGCGCACCACTTCAGCCACTACGTTTTTACCAGGTTTAGTGGCGGCCACCACACGCGGCAAGTCATTCGAGGAGCTGATAGTTTTGCCATCAAACTTAACAATCACATCGCCCGGCTCAATGCCCGCCTTATCCGCCGGCGAGGACTTCTCTACACCCGCCACCAATGCGCCGGCCGTGCTCTTTAATGCAAATGATTCGGCCAATTCTTTGCTGATTTCTTGGATGGCAATACCTAGCCAACCGCGACTAATCTTACCGCCGGCTTTGAGTTGATTGGCAATATCCATGGCCACGTCGATGGGGATGGAAAAAGACAAGCCCATAGAGCCGCCACTGCGGCTGTAGATTTGAGAATTGATACCCACTACCTCACCTTTTAGATTAAACAGTGGCCCGCCGGAATTACCCGGATTAATCGCCACATCGGTTTGGATAAAAGGCACATAGTTTTCTTGCGGCAAAGCACGCCCTTTGGCGCTCACGATACCGGCGGTCATGGTGTTTTCCAAACCAAATGGCGAGCCGATGGCAGCCACCCACTCACCGACTTTGAGTTGATTGGGATCGCCGATACTGACTTTGGGCAAGCCATAGGCATCAATTTTCAATAAAGCCACATCGGTACGTCGATCAAAGCCCACAATCTTGGCCTTAAATTCACGCTTATCGGATAGTTTAACGATGACTTCATCCGCCTCACTCACCACATGGGCATTGGTCAATACATAGCCATCGCTACTGATAATAAAACCAGAGCCCAGCGATTGCGATTTGAAATCTGGCTGCGGGCCTCCAGGACCCGGCATACCGGGGGCAGGCAAACCAAAACGACGGAATAATTCATTCAACCCTTCATCATTCGGCATACCGGGGAATCCTCCCTGCGCATTACCCGACATCACTTGCGTGACACTGATATTCACCACAGTGGCTCCTTGCTTCTCCGCCAACTCAGTAAAATCTGGTAAGTCCTTGGCATGCACCGCGCTGGGCGCGAAGCTGAACAGCAAGCTAGCCAATATGCCTAATGTGTATTGAAGAAAATATTTCATAGCCTAAATCCTTATACAAATTCAACCTACTTAAGAATGGGGATGGGTGCCACAAAAACAAGGGGAAAATTAACTGGAGCAGGCGCTGGCAGGCAGAATTTTTATCATACGCGCATGATACTTGCTCTGATGGCTAAGGCCATGCACGCGGCTTTTGACCCACAGATATGCCAGCGCAAAGGCGCACAGTGCCCCCAGAAGCGCATTGCCATCGCTGTTGGCAAAAACCTGCAACCACTGTTGACCCAGCGCCGCACCAAGCAATAAGCACAACAGTGGTAATCCATAAGCCAACATGGCGCTAGAAAGTACGGCTCCATCTTCAACTGCCAACAACACCATATCGCCGACTTTGGCTTGTATTGAGTTTTCGACTGCGAAACTGGAAGTTTGATGGCCGAACAATTTACCCCAGATAGAAATCCCACAGCCGCGGGTTTGACCGCAGATGCCACAGGGCTTTTGCCGCACAATTTCGACTTGTGCTTGTTGTTGTTGAATGGCGACTACGAGCGCAGCTTGCTCAACCATTTTGACCTCTTATTTCTTTTTGATTTTTACCGCATTCACAAATTGTGTAACGGTGGCTTGCGGCACCTCACCGACCACCATAATTTGATGACCTTCCGCAATCGCCCCCAGCATATTGGTAGTCCCCATTTCGGAATACCCCACCCGAGGATGATTACCGCGCGTCATAGGCTCCACAAACACTGAGACGGTAGCTAAACCATCGGTGTACACCATTTGCGTGACGGGTAGCGGTTTGTTGGACATATTATGTTTAAACAAGTTGATACGGCGATAACCCAGCAATGGATCGGCCATGTCATAGTTGATTTCAGTTTCTGGCAAATTGCTGACCTGACGTTGTTGCACTTCGTAACTCTTGCCGCGATCTAGGTTGCTAGGACGGAACCAGTCCAAATTTTGCCCAGTCATCAGCACTAGTTGAGAGAAAGCGATGGCGTCTAAGGGATTACCAAAATGGTCAAGGGTGCTGGACTTAAGCACCAAGCCATACTCTTTGTCTAGCCAGAATTTGTAGCCAAATCGATATTGATCTTTGGGTTGTAACAAAATAATTTGCGCGTCGCGACCAGCCACCCGCTCACTCCCCACAGTGCTGGCCTGATAGTTCTGCTTTACTGTCTCAAGATCCATCGGCAACATAGCCGGGAAGGATTGTTGACCACGGCGTTTTTCTATCACCACTTTTTCTTGTTTTTGATTAAAGATGACAGTATCAGAACCTTGACTCAAGGCTTCACGCGGACGCCCGTCTAACACCATGACGCGCGCATATTCGCCTTGTCCGTAATTAACGTGAGTGATTTGAACTGATTTGGCTTGTTGGCCGAGATGAAAAACGTAAATCCCGTCGTAGCTGAGCTCATGTGCCGCATGCGCGGCTTTTTCTAGCTGTAACCAAGTATCTTCAGCGCACGCCGCAAAAGATGTGAGCGTAAATAGCAGGGCGGCAAACAATGCAAAGGGATTCATACCTACCTGTCGATGCGAAAAACAACGCTAAAAAAAGTCACAAAAGCTTATTTCTCAAAAGCCACGGACTCTACCAAATAAGCGGTGTTGGATGGCGCAGCAGATTGGTGTGCCATCAAATAATCGTCTTGCGCTGCGTTCATCATAGGTTGCTCGCTAGGCTGCAATTCTTGCACCACAAACCATGCGACGAAAGCGACTGCGGCAACAGAAGCTGCTAGCGCCCAAGCTGGATGCGCCAAACCTGACAAGCGTTGGCTGGAGGCAGCCAAGGCGCGCGGTGCTAACACCACCGGCTCATTGGCCAGTTGTTGCATAATCTTGCTGCTTAAATCGGTGGAAAGCACTGGCTCACCACGCATGACATCACCGATTAAATGGTATTCGGCCCAAGTCGTTCTTAAAAACTGACTGGATTCCATAACGTTGAGCGTCTGCACTGCGTCTTGGCTGTGCATATCTGCGTCCATTAGGGCTGAAATTTGCTGCTTCACTCTTAATCTCCTTATTGGCTCTTTACCACCGTTTGTTTTCCGGTGTATCTAACAGTGGTCTGAGCTTAGCAGCGATAGTTTCTCGCGCTCTAAATATTCTGGATCTGACAGTACCGATAGGACAATCCATCACGGTAGCAATCTCTTCGTAACTCAAACCTTCAATTTCTCTTAGTGTAATCGCTGTACGTAAATCATCTGGCAAGGCCATCATGGTGTCATTCACGGTTTTGGCGATTTCTTTGGTCATTAACTCTGATTCTGGGGTTGCCATGGAGCGCAATTCATCCCCGTCTTCAAAATTCTCAGCATCTTCAATTTCAATGTCTCTGCTGACTTGTGGGCGACGACCCATCGCCACAAGGTAATTTTTGGCGGTATTAATACCAATGCGATACAGCCATGTATAAAACGCACTGTCACCTCTAAAGTTGGGCAATGCACGGTAAGCTTTGATAAAAGACTCTTGCACCACATCTTCAATCTCTGCAGAGTCACGCATCATACGTGAAAGCAATCTGGCCAATTTGCGTTGATACTTCTCTACCAACATGCCAAACGCTTGCTGATCTCCGCGCTGGGCTCTTTCGACCAAGGCTTGATCTATCTCACGATTGGGGTTTACCCGCTCCTGCGTTACTGCGTTTTCAGGGTTCATGCTATTTAAGCCTGAACTTTCTATTTTGTCTGCATTCCCAGCAGTATAACGCGCAACACCTGAATCTACGAAAGATAATTTTGAAACATTTTGTATGTCATTGATATCCATGATATCCCACCCTAATAAACACGCTAGCCACTATTCGGCATCCAAAAAATGACCAATATAGTGTCTAAATGAGGTCAAACAAATTGATGTTTTTGCCATCTAAAAAATATATTGGGGCAAACTTGGCCCTTTACCATGCTGCAGTTTGTTGCTTTTTTTATTACGGCTAGCCATACAATCGCTAGCCACTCGTTAATGACAACGCTACACTTAACAAAGTTCATTGAAATGAGTTCTGCATGCAACAATTTGATGTATTGATTATTGGTAGTGGTTTGGCTGGCCTCACCGTGGCATTAAAACTGGCCGAGCACAAACAAGTATGTTTGATTAGCAAACGCAATATTGACGATAGCTCCAGTAATTGGGCGCAAGGCGGCATCGCTGCGGCGCTTACCGATGAAGACTCCATAGAAGCGCATATCCAAGACACCCTTGTGGCCGGTGGTGGACTATGTGATCAAGAAGTCACCCGCTTGGTGGCTGCCCATGCCAAACAAGCCGTGCAATGGCTGATACAGCAAGGCGTACCGTTTACCAAACAAGAGAACAGCGAAGACTATCACCTGACACGCGAGGGCGGTCATAGTCATAGACGCATTATTCATGCGGCGGATGCTACTGGTCATGCGGTGCAACTAACTTTGGGGCAACAGGTGTGCCAACACCCGAATATCACCGTATTAGAAAATCATTTAGCAGTTGATTTGATTACCTCACGCAAACTCAATCCCAGCCATACTAACGGCGACTGCTTGGGTGCTTATGTATTGGATACCGCCAGCGGAAAAGTCATCACCATCCACGCGCAACACACGGTATTAGCCACTGGCGGCGCCGGCAAGGTGTACTTATATACCACCAATCCTGATGTCAGCACCGGCGATGGGATTGCTATGGCGTGGCGCGCAGGTTGCCGCGTCGCCAATATGGAATTCGTGCAATTTCACCCTACTTGTTTGTACCACCCAAAAGCCAAATCGTTTTTAATCAGCGAGGTGGTGCGCGGCGAAGGTGGCATATTGCGACTACCCAATGGTCAGCGCTTTATGCAGAAGTATGATGCGCGCCTAGAGCTAGCACCACGCGATGTCGTGGCGCGGGCCATAGACTTTGAGATGAAAAAAAGTGGTTTGGATTGCGTGTTTTTGGATATCAGCCATAAACCGGCGGATTTTATTCAGGCGCATTTCCCCACCATTTATAGTCGTTGCATGGAATTGGGTATTGATATTACGCGTGAAGCAATTCCTGTTGTTCCAGCAGCCCATTACAACTGTGGCGGCATTATGACTGACCATATGGCGCGCACCGATCTACCGCGCTTATATGCGGTGGGCGAGACCGCTTGTACTGGCTTACATGGCGCCAATCGGTTAGCCAGCAACTCCTTGCTCGAATGCTTGGTATTCGCTGACTTATGCGCTAGCGATATTTTGCAGCAAAGTGATCGCCCTGCCGTCGACTTGCCGCAATGGGATGAGAGCCGTGTGACCGATGCGGATGAAGAAATCATCATTACCCACAATTGGAACGAGTTACGCCGTTTTATGTGGAATTATGTGGGCATCGTGCGCACCAATAAGCGCTTAACCCGAGCCATGCATCGCATACGATTGCTGCAAGATGAAGTGAACGAGTTTTACAGCAACTTTCGTATTAGTAACGACCTCATTGAGTTACGTAATTTGCTGCAGGTGGCCGAATTGATTATTACTAGTGCTATGCAGCGCCATGAAAGTCGCGGTCTGCATTACAGCAAGGATTATCCAGATATGCAGGAGCTGGCCATTCCGACTGTGTTGGAACCCTCGAATTATTTCAGTATTTTAGACACCCCTGTCACCGAAAGCGCGCAGGTGGAGAGCTAGCGACGCTCTTATCGAGCTTGCTTTGCTATTGCAACAATGCTTGCAGACGCTGCAAATAGGCTGCGCTATCTAAAGGCTGTTGATAGCGTTGCGCCTGCCAAATGGTCTCCACTAGACACTCCATCATGCCATGCTGTACTTGCATTTCGTCTTGAGATCGCTGCAACAGTTGCTGATATACCTGAGCAATCCCAGTAGGCTGATTGATTGAGATTTGCTCCAACAAAGACAGATGCAAACTCATATGTAAAAACGGATTAGTCTCACCCTGTTCGGGGAAATATTCTTGCTGGGCGTATTGCTCTGGGCGATCCAAAGTCGCATGGTACTCTGGGTGTAGCAACATCACTCGCAACGCCAGCTCTTCTAACGGCGTCAGCACAGACTGCTGCCGATGCTTGCGCCACACCTCAAAGAAGAATGCTCTGACTTCATCGCGACTGGGATTAAATATACTCATGCCACGGCCTTGGCTTTATAGCAACATAAATCTTGAATCACACATTCGGTGCATTTCGGTTTGCGTGCGGTACAAGTGTATCGCCCATGCAAAATCAGCAAATGATGGGCATCACGCAAATACTCTGCAGGGACATTTTTAAGTAATTTCTTTTCTACTTCTAAAGGCGTTTTACCACGCGCAATCCCAATCCGATTGCCGAGACGAAAAAGATGGGTATCCACCGCAATAGTGGGTTGGCCAAAGGCCGTGTTCAAAATCACATTGGCGGTTTTGCGCCCCACTCCGGGCAATGATTCTAGCGCTTGACGGTTGTCTGGGACTTGACCTTGATGTTGCTCGATCAGAATTTGACAGGTCGCCAACACGTTTTTGGCTTTGCTACGGTACAAACCTATGGTGCGTATATACGATTCCAGGCCAGCCAAACCCAAATCCAAAATCGCTTGCGGAGTATTGGCCACGGGGAATAACTTGGCGGTGGCGATATTGACGCTTTTGTCTGTCGCTTGCGCGGACAACATCACGGCAATTAATAATTCAAATACCGAGTGATGTACCAACTCGGTGGTGGGATTTGGGATTGCCAGCGCCAAACGCTGAAACAGTTGTAAACGCTGCTCTGCGTTCAACTTGCCCTCATGGCAGATTGCGCCTGTTTGGCAGCTGCACGGCGCTCGATGAGGTTTTTGCAGGCGATTAGACTCCCTAAACCAAAGAACGCACCCGGCGGCAGGATGGCTAATAAAAATCCTTGGTAGTCGCCCATATGCCATACCCATTGCTTGGCCTGTGCGCCAAATACCAAATCGATACCAGAGAATAATGTCCCTGCGCCTAGCAATTCGCGCACACCGCCCAACACAGCCAAGACTAGCGCCAGGCCAAAGCCCATCATCCACCCATCAAAAGCGGATGGCGCGACGGCATTTTTGGCGGCAAATGCCTCAACTCGTGCCAGCACAATACAGTTGGTCACAATCAAGGGGATAAAGATACCCAACACGCCATGCAGGGTATGCAGATAAGCGTGCATAACCAAATCAATCACTGTCACCAAGGCGGCAATAATCAGAATAAATACCGGTATGCGAATTTCACTCGGCACATAATGGCGGATGGGCGACACCGAGGCATTACTTGCGGCCATCACAAAGGCAGTCATCAAACCCAAACTAAAACCATTCACTAAGCTGGTGGTCATCGCTAGCGTGGGGCATAAACCCAGCAATTGCACCAAGCCAGGATTTTGCTTCCAAAGGCCATTGCGGAATATTTCCCCAAATTGAGAGGGCGCCGCCGCTGAGGGTGGTTCAATTAAAACTTGTTGTCCACTACTCATAGATTCAACTCCTTAAACATTGCTACGCTGCCAGCTCACTTTGCTTAGGCAGGCTAAATAGTTGGTCGCGATGCTGTTGATAAAACTGTAGTGCCTGATGCACAGCCTTCACCACGGCTCTAGGCGTAATCGTCGCGCCAGTTTTGTAGGCAAATTGTCCGCCATCTTTTTTTACTGCCCAAGCTTGCTCACCAAGCGCAAGCGAACTGCCCGAGAACATATCAATCCAATTGTCGTGCGCGATATCAATATAATCGCCCAAGCCCGGAGTTTCTCTATGCGCGATCACACGCACACCCAACACTTTGCCCTGTTTATCGATAGCCACCAGCAATTTAATATCGCCACTGTAACCATCGGGGGCGGTCACCTGCATTACGACAGCGGCTGGCTTACCCGCCAAGCGCGCGCGATATAGCTGGGTATCTTCGCGGTTATTCAGCATACCGCCAGCCGCTATCGTAATATTGTCTTGCAATAAGGTGTTGTCATAAGTGTCATGACTCAGCACTTGGCCAAACAGTCGCATGCGCGTTTCTTGCTCTGCTTGCGCAATCGGTTGTTGCGTTTGGTCATGCATCAAAGCCAAGGCCAAGGTACCGACGATGGTAAATAGCACCATCACCCACGCCGTTTTGACACTATGTTTGGAAATGGATTCACTCATGACTTATGTCCGAATACACGAGGCTGGGTCCACGCATCGATCAATGGCACCAGCATATTCATTAATAATACTGAGAAAGCCACACCATCTGGATAGCCGCCGTAACTGCGTATCAGATAGGTCAGTAGCGCTGCACCTAAAGCAAAAATAATTTTGCCCTTGGGCGTGGTGGGGCCAGACACTGGGTCAGTCAATATAAAGAAGGCACCTAACATGGTCGCCCCAGCGAATAAATGCAAGCTTGCGCCTGCATATAGTGCAGGCTGATACCAATGGAAGCCCGCGGCCATCAAAGCCAAACCTAAGATAAAGCTAATGGGCAAATGCCAAGTAATGATTTTTTGTTGTAATAAATAAATACCGCCAAACAAGTAAGCCAAGGTAACCAACTCCGTGCCGCGACCCGCTAACCATCCAAATTGCCCAGCTTGCATAATGCTATCGACAGAGTGATTTAGCTTTAGTTGGGTTTTGATGTAATCCAAAGGTGTCGCCATACTCACTGCATCAGGCAATACGCCGGCGGGTAACTGCCCAGACAAAATAATATGCCACTGAGTCAGCCCATCTAAGGGTGCGCCCGCTAAATTCAGGGGGGCTGGCCAGTTGGTCATGATTGCGGGGAAAGAAATCAATAACACGGCATAACCTACCATCGCCGGATTGAATGGGTTATAGCCCAAGCCGCCATATAAATGTTTAGCCACCACGATGGCAAACAAAGTCCCGATGACCACCAACCACCAAGGCGCCAATGGCGGCAATGATAGCGCCAAAAGCCAAGCGGTTAATAAGGCACTGCAGTCACTGACAAATGGCCATACTGGACGCTGACGCAAACGCAATATCGCCGCCTCCGCCACCAGTGCAGTGACAGACGCCAACAGCAATACCAGCAAAATACCTGCGCCAAATACCCATACATACACTGCGATAGCGGGTAGCAAGGCCAACATCACCTTCAGCATAATATGGCTAACGCTTGGGGCTTGGCTCACATAAGGGGATCGACTCATACAATTATTCCTTATCGTTTACTGAGTTATCCGCATCTGCACTGGCAGGCATCTGATCAAATAGCGAAGCTTGTTGCACTGCAGGCTGGGTCTTGGATTTAGCTACCGCCTGTTTGGCTTGCTCGCGTCTAGAATCGATTTCAGCAATTTCTGCTTTTACTTCGCTAGGCGCATCCTCCACATTCTTGGGCTTCATTTGCGCTTTTTGAGCTTTGGCACGTTCGATTGCGGCTTGGATTGCGGCTTGTTTGCTGGCCGCATCTTCAGCACTTGCGGCCGTGGCCGGCGCTTGCTCGCTGGACTCCTTGCTGCCCAAGGCTTTTTGCGCATGACGCTGGGCGCGCTCTTGTTTCTCTCTATCGATACGCATCAAACGGAATTCATTACGCTCACGTGCCACATTTGCAGCTTCTTTGGCGCGGTCTTGCGCAATCGCCTCACTCTTGGCAAAGCGATAGTACTGCACCAAGGGGATATTGCTCGGACAGACATAGCTACAACAGCCACATTCGATACAATCGAACAGATGATACTCGCGCGCTTTTTCTATATTTTCCGATTTGGCAAACCAATACAGCTCTTGTGGCTGAAGTTGCACAGGGCATGCGTCGGCACAACGCGCACAGCGTATGCAAGGCATGGCTTCAGGCGCTGGGGGGAATAAATCTGGTGCGCTTGCAATAATACAGTTGCTGGCTTTGGTAACCGGCACATGCACACTAGGCAGGCTAAATCCCATCATGGGGCCACCCATAATATAGTCATCCACACCGGACAGCACGCCACCAGAGGCGGCAATTAAATCCGTGAGAGGAGTACCAAATAGCACTTCAAAATTTTGTGGCTGCTGAACACGACCGGTCACCGTCACCACGCGTGCCACGGCTGGCTCTCCAAAATCAAAGTAGCGATGCAAAGCGACTAGAGTGGCGACATTAAAACATTGCATGCCAACATCGGTAGAGCGTTTGTCATTGGGCACTTCCACCCCAGTCAACAGACGTATCAGTTGGCGCGCATCACCGCTTGGATACATGGTTGGGACCACTTTTACCTGTATGGCAAAATCCGCTGCTGCTGCCGCCTGGGTCATGGCTTGTAAGGCTTCAGGCTTGTTGTCCTCGATGCCAATGATGCAGTGCTCTACCCCCATAATATGTCGCGCTATGGCCAAGCCTTGGATAATCTGTGTTGCTCGCTCACGCATCAACATATCGTCGCAGGTGATATAGGGCTCACACTCAGCGCCGTTGACAATCAGAGTATGCACTGGACTTTTTGGTGTGGTGCGCAATTTCACTTGGGTAGGGAAAGCGGCTCCTCCCATACCCACAATCCCAGAGAGACGCAAATGCTCAATCAAACTTGCTGGGGATTGTTGACGCCAATCCATAGGATGTAAATCCACCCATTCATCCAAGCCGTCGGCTGCAATCACGATACATTGATCCGGCAGTCCGGATGGATGCGGAATTAAACTATCTTGAACCGCGGTCACCGTGCCTGAGGTAGTGGCATGAATGGCTGCCGAGATACTGCCCTCTGCTTCTGCCAACAGCTGACCCTTTTTCACTCGCTCACCCACCTTGACCAATAGCTTAGGCAGATGTCCCACATGCTGGCGCAAAGGTAAGATCACTTGTTGCGGAATAGGCAATCGCGTAATCGGCAGTTGGGTAGATTCTTGCTTATGCTCATCTGGATGCACCCCACCACGCAAATGCACTTCAGCCCGATTAACGGGCTGTTTAATCAAATCAACAATTCGGTTTAAAGAAAACATGCAATCAAGGTCTTTATTTACTTACTAGTGTACTGAGTTAGTGGTCGTTTGTTCTGCCACAGGCTGAATGCGGATAACAGGGTAACGCCACTTCCAATTATCGGGAGATTCTTTTACTGGCTCCATGGTGATGCAATCGACAGGGCATGGCGCAATACATAGCTCACAGCCAGTACATTCCGAGGCAATCACGGTATGCATATGTTTTGCCGCACCCAATATGGCGTCTACTGGGCAAGCCTGAATACACAGCGTACAGCCTATGCAAACATTCTCATCTATCACCGCCACAGATTTTGGTTTGGGCTCACCATGCTCGGTATTTAATGGTTTGTATTCCACCCCCAGCAAATCCGCCAAGGCACGCACACCAGCATCACCTCCAGGGGGACATTGATTGATATCCGCTTCACCAGATGCGATAGCAGTGGCGTACGGCTTACAACCTGGAAAACCGCATTGACCACATTGTGTCTGCGGCGAGATGGCATCGATTCTATCCACCAAGGGATCACCATCGACTTTAAATTTGACTGAGGAGTAGCCCAACAATAAACCCAAGGCCAGCGCTAGCCCTATCATTACCCAAATCGCGGTCAACATTTAGCGCACCAACCCTGCAAAACCCATAAATGCAATACTCATCAAACCCGCTGTCACCATGGCAATCGCCGCCCCTTGAAAAGCTTGCGGGATATCGGCAGCCTGGAGACGCTCACGCATAGAAGCAAAAATAATCAGT